>Ga0116188_1000155_pt1 | contig 77726 bp, 100 predicted proteins | sample AD_JPNTR2_MetaG_FD_89807 | JGI IMG/M metagenome (GOLD analysis project Ga0116188, IMG submission 89807) | Active sludge microbial communities of municipal wastewater-treating anaerobic digesters from Japan - AD_JPNTR2_MetaG | ecosystem: Engineered > Bioreactor > Anaerobic > Digestate | place...
ATAACATTTAATGAAGCCATAAATTATTATTATAAATAAAAGTTGACACATATATAAAATTTATAAATAGGGAGACTAAGACTCCCTTTAATTTTTTAAGATATATAAAATAAAAATATAAAAATAATATGATAAAGGACATATATATTCGTAATCCTGAAGATCCTAATTATAAATATGGTGTTTTAGAACACTCTGATCCTATTGAATCAATTATATCAAAAATTAAAATAATATTAGGGACTCAACCCGGAGAAGTTTTTGGAGATATTAATATGGGTGTAGGAATTGAAAATTTAATATTTGAAACTAAACTTAATAAAGCACAAATAGAAGAAAAAATAAAATCACAATTTCAATTATACATATCAGAATCAACAGATTATGAAATTATTCCTCAAGTATCTTTTGGACGAGCCGATGGATATGATTATGCTGTAATAGATATTTTTATAAATAATCAAAAAATGTTAGGAATTTTAGTAAAATAAAATTATATAAATGAATATTTTTAGTACCACAAGAATAAGATTTACTGAACTTTATAATGATGCTCTTAATTTTATAAAGAAAACATATGGAGATGTATCTCAGCATTTTACAATGGCATCTCCAATGGGACAATTACTTCAAGTAATGCTTCATTACGGAAGAATGATTTTATTTTATATTGAAGATTCTATTACAGAATTAAATATAAAAACTGCTTCCCGACCAGTAAGTATAAGAGGTATTGCCGCCTTAACCGGGCATAATCCCTCAAGAGCAACATCAGCCAGAGGTACATTATCATTATCATATAATGGAGCAAAATTTCCTTCATATGCTAAGATAATAACTATTCCAAATTATACACAACTTTTAAGTACTCAAAATAATTTAACATATACTATAATATTACCGGGTGAAGAAACAAGAATTGATCTTTCACAAGCCACGGAACCTATTACTGTAAATGTTATTCAGGGAAAAATAGAATACCAGCAAGTAACAGGTTCTGGAACTCCTCTTCAATCATTTAATTTTCAAAATAAAAAGGGCGCATCCATAGATAATTTCTTTGTCAATGTTTATGTAGATGGAGAGAAATGGGAAATTGTAGATTCTATATTAGATATGACATTTTATCAAAAAGCCGTAATGGTAAAAACAGGACAAACTGGCGGTATAGATGTGTTTTTTGGAAATGGGTATAATGGTGCTATTCCTCGTTTAGGGGCAACTATTCTGGTTGAATATCTTATAACCGATGGAGACGCAGGAAATATAAATTTAATGAGTGATAATCAAGCTAATATGTGGAAATTTATTACAACGGGTTATGCTCTTAACGGTGAAGAAATAGATTTAAATAAATTTTTTAATGTAACCATAAAAAATCCTATAATGTTTGGTACGCAAGAAGAGCCTCTTTATTTAACGAGATTATTAGCACCTCATATGTCAAGAAGTTTTGTTCTTGCGAATGCAAATAATTATATCTATTTTTTACGAAAATTAAATATGTTTACTGTAATTGATGCCATTCCGGGATTTGCAACTTTTGAAGATCAATATGTTATTGATAAATATAATCAATCACAAACAATTTATGAAAATATAAATGAACAATATCGTTTGGCATGTTCAACTTATGGAGTATCATCACAACAAGCGGCAGCGCTTAAAACACAATTAGATAATGCAAAACAACAGCTTCAATATTATCAGCAAAGAATCGAAGAACAAAAGAAAGATGATAATACAATTTATTTGTTTTTAGTTCCAGATGTAAATAAAAGAATTACATCTGGAGAAAATTATTACACATGTCCATTAAGTGCATTTAAATTATCGGATGAAGAAAAAAGATCAATATTAGATTTAATAGAACAGAGCGGACAAAGAATTTTAACAGTAGATAATGTAATATTAGATTTACAATTTCCAAGATTTACTTTAAATATGTCATTAATATTATGGGAAGGCGCACAATATGATACAGTTAGACAGGATATTATATCAAAAACATCTGAATATTTTCTTAAAAATACGAGAAGAAATAGAATACCTGTTTCAGATTTAATAAAAATAATTGAAGATATCGATGGTGTTGATTCTGTTAATGTGTGGTTTGATGCGGATAAAAATAACATAAATATTTATAAAACACATTACGGAATAGATGATTATGGTGATATTATTTTAGAGAGATATGTAAAAGACGCCTTTGGAAATGATGTTCCAGTAAGAGATATATATCCTTTAATTCGTGGAAATTTTGAAAATGCACAGGGAATATATTATGAAGATAGTTTAGAAAAAAATAAATTATCCTCGGTAAACATTCAAGTAAGAGGATATACACCAAAAAATATTAATTCGGAAAATAATGTTTCAATTATAAATAATATAATATCTTAATTATGCCAAGAAAATCTAAGAAATATACATTAAGGCCATCATATTTATATCAAGCTAAACATTTTAATGATGTTTATAAAAATTTAGGTTATGATTATAAAGGGAAGCTGTTCCAAAAAGGAACATCTTCAGAATTATGGGCAAATCCTCTTCAGAGACCATTATACGGTGTACTTGAGGGGATGTTATATTTTGTTCTTGAACATGCGAAAAGTATAAAAAAGTGGTGTTCGATTGCACATGATAAAAACACTACAAATATAGTATAAAGGAAATAAAAAGCCGAGATATTTATTATGAATATTCAAAATTGGAAAATATTTACAAAATCAGGATCTCCGCTTAATTGGACAGCAGATTCATGGTTACACCTTTTATTTAATTCACCGACAGGAAAAAATGCAGAAGGATATTTAATAACAGATCCTTATGGACGTGTTACATCAGCAAAAATAACAAACGGTGGTTATTATTATGACACTGTTACTGCATCATATTCATATGCTTTTAGCTATTCAACAGTAGAATTAACTTCTACTGATGCTTCTATAATAACTATAGATATTTCTATTGGAACTTCAGCAAATGATATTATTAATACAAAATCAATTTATGCGCTAGAAAATATTTCAATTGATGCAAGTTTTATATATCCAACTGTAACATATGCGGGCGCTATATTTTTAAATCCAATATCAGTAGGATTAATAGAAACTGAACATCTTTTTATTCTTGAAAAAGATAATGATAATTATATACGTCCGTATGATGCCAGTAATTCTACTCTTATTGTACGAATGATTGGTGATGAAACAGAAATATCATTTTTTGAAGTTAATGAAGAAACATCAGAAATAACATGGACGGATGAATTAGAATTTGATCTTTCGGAAAGAATTGAAAACACAGCCTTAGCTATAAATATAGGATTTAAAGCCGAATATGAAGGAGTTTACGAAAGAATAATAAGATTTTATCATAAAGTAGGAAATATACTATATACACTGGCAGAAATTGCTGTTAGTGCAGAAGCAATTGGAGAAGATGAAAGGTTTAGAACGCTTATATCTAATTTTGGATTGCCAGATCCTAAAGATATGAAAGATATTTTTAAAGAAACTGATATAAATGAAGATCTGCCAGATTGGGAAATTTTAAATTATAAATCTAAACATATAATTCTTGAACACGATAAAATAATTCCGTTTATTGGTACATATAAAGGATTAATTAATGCTATACGTTGGTTGGGATATGATGACATCTATTTTAGAGAATGGTTTTTAAATGTAAAAGAAAATAAAAAATTATCACTTTTAGTTCCTTATGAAGCTTCAGATAGAACGCAAACAATTTTAATGTTTGATGCAGATAAAAGAAAAGCTCTTAAGAAACTAAACCAATTATCAATGATATATTGTTTAACAAGAGAAACAGGAGAAATTGATAATTGGGGAACGCCAAAAACTGAAAATTGTTATTCTTATAATCTTAAAGAAATTTATATAAAATTATTAGGTCTTAAAAAATGGCTCGAGAGATATATCATAGGAATAAATTGTAAAATAGTAGATATAACAGGGGAAGGCATATATTTTGAAAGATTTAAAAACTTATCATATTTTACTCATAACGTTGGTTATGAATATAAAATATCTCAAACATTAACACCCTATTCACTTTATAAGCGTAATGAATTAATATCGGGTGATGCTAGTGTATATTTATCATTTCTTGAAATAACAAATTCAAAAATTGATGATTTTAAAAATCATAGATTTATAGACTTTGCAGACTGTGCATGGAATACTATAGACTCTCAATATTATTCATTAGATGATCCTTCATATATTTCTAATCCAAGTGACTTTTTATTATTAGGTTCCACATTTAAATATCCTTTTACAAATATTAATGATATAATGTGGAAAATTTCTGTAGAAAAAGATTATGCCGGAGTAATAGGAGAAACATTAGTAACCAATCCATTATTTATTTTAGAAAATGATATACGTTTTTATAATATATATGATGTATCTTCAATATTTTATGATACATCCACTAGTTTAACAATATATCTTGAAAAAGCATATTTAAGAGATCCTTCAATAGATGAATGGGGTAATTCAGTAGCATACTCAATTTATTCAAATAAAAATGTATATATTAATGCGACTTCTTCAAAATATTTAGTTTCACCAAAAGGTACATATACTATAACATCGGGATCCGGTACTTTATACTTACCAGATGAAGATCCTATTGAATATAATATACAATATGATGAGGATAAAATATCATTTGTTTTAGAATCTAGTGTATACATAACTGCTGATAGTGACACTATTATAACATCATCATTACCTGTTGATTATTATATGGAAACATCCTCGGGAATAATTTATACATTTAATGATTATATAACGCTTAATCCTGATTCTAATTCAAAATTACAATATGCGTATGATTCAAATTATAAAGTTCCTCTTTTAACATTTAAAAATTATAAAACTATAGATTCTAGTAATGTAATTCATAATTTTTTGGGTAAAGAGTATATACTTGATATTTTGGATGGTAAAATAGAAATGAATGCTGGCACAGTTCCAGATACATCAGATAATTCATATGTTTATATTAATTTTAATTATGATACAAGTATTGAAGAACAAAAAATTACAATGAATGTAGAATACTATTCTCCGCGAATGAAATTATTTCAAATAGATCCAAGTATTTATTATTGGACGGATCCTTCTGGTTTAACTGGTGGAGAAAATGCAGTAATAATAGATAATAGTGTATATAAAATGAAAGTTAATCATATAGGCGATTATAATGTTGAATTATTTGCCTGGGATGATTATAATACTTTATTATACAATATGGCAAAAGAACCTGCTAAAGTATGGATTAAATCTCCTACATTATATTTTCTTGTAGATAATTCTTCATATATGGGATATGATGTAAGTAGATATATGAGTAGGGATGAGGTAAATGATATTATTTTAAAAAATCTTTACCCTATTTATGATAGACACATTCCATTACAAGGATTATCGGTTCATAAAGATTCTAATAATAGACCTTATATAATTGTTCCTTCTATTACATATTTTCAAGATGTTCCAGAAGAAAATACATTTAACAGATTTTATAATATGACAGAAAGAATTACATCAATTAGTGGTAATACAATAACTATAGATAATGATTATCAAAAATTTTATACCGATGATGATATTGTATTGGTTAAAATGGATAAAGGCAAATATTCTTTAATTCTTGATGCAAGTTTTCATATAACTTCAGCATCTGGAAGTAATCCTGTTACAGTTATATTAGATAAAAATCCAGTAGATTTTGGAATTGAAATTGATTCAAGTGTTGAAATTTATGCACTCAATGATACATATAGAACAATATTAAATCCTTCAAATTATAATGATCATCTTATACTCGATATAAGTGGTTATCAATTTGAAGATAATCAATGTGTGGCATTAATTGTAACAGATAATGTGTTATCAAAAACGTGGGGTTCTACATATAGGGTTATTAATGTAAATGGAAGTACACATACATTTGATAATACTTTACCAGAATTATTTATGGATACCGATAGATACACGATAAAAGCAAAACATGCATTTTCTACATATTCTAGCTTATCTGCTATTACGGATACTGCAGTAGAAGTAGACAATAATTTTATGATTTATCTTAAAGATTCATATAATCAAGAACATTATTTAGATAATACATTTGTGTATATAAATACACTATTTGATCAAGATAGAATTGAACAAGCATGGTATAATACTAATTTAGGACTTTCTAATACTGAATTTTATTATTATGATAAACCTATATGGATAGATACTAGTACATTAGTAATAATTAAAGCAGAATATGATCCAAGTAATTATTTATTAAATCAAAAGAATATATGGACGGCTAAATTTCTTGATGGCAAATATTATTTTAAGGTATTTAATGATGTAGTTACTATTGTTTTTGATACTTCAGCAATATATACTATATCCGTAGAGTCTTATGATAAATATGGAAATATAATAGAGCATAATATACAGAAATTATGTTAACTAAAATATTAAAAGTTTTTAAAGAAGGATATAAGTCATTATCTCAAAAAACAGAATCTTCTTTAGTTGTATATGATTATGATGGTAATAAATATAATACTATTACTATAGGTAATCAAATATGGATGACGGAAAATTTAAAAACTACACATTATAAAGACGGGACACCAATAATTTATATGCCTTATGCGGATTATGAAAATTTAGGCTCCTCTTGGATAAATGGCGCGTATGGTAATTATTATTTTAGTACATTTGATACATCTGGAACTACTATATTATCCGCAATCGCTAACCCAGGATCATATGGATTTGCTAAACTTAATGAAACGCTTAATTTAAATATTGGAGATTATATATTTTATGTAGTAGATCTTTCATTAAATTCTGGTAATAATCCTTATGTAATTCTTTTTAAAGATAATATGGTATATTCGGCGGTATCATTAAATAATGGAATTAATATAGGCGGTTTTATAATAAATTTATTAGCATCTTATACTCTTGGAATAGGAACCATGACTACAAATGGCACAAATTTTTCAGCGACTTTTATTATGTCGGATAATTATGATAAAGGGTGGATAAATGTAAATTATGGATGTTATTGTTGGTATAATAATGATATTAATTATAAAACCCCATATGGTGCATTATATAATTGGTATGCAGTAAATGATTCGCATGGACTGGCACCAGAAGGGTGGAGGGTTGCAACTTTATCTGATTTTGAAGAATTATATAATTATTTGGGGGTTTCTGCCGGAGCATTTTTAAAGAAAACAGGATATGAAAACTGGAATTACCCTAATTTAGGAGCATTAAATACTACAAAATTTAGTGCCGTAGGAAATGGAGAACGTAATATTGATGGTAATTTTTTAGGTATTAGAGATTATAGCACATTATGGACACAAACGGAAAAAAATTATTCAGAGTCTTATTATAGTATGTTATATACAATAAATACGGATTTTTATTATAATGCATATAATAATAAAAAATGTGGATTTGGCGTTAGATGTTTAAAAAATATTTAAATAAAATATAATAATGGAAAGAATTTTAAAATATCCTAATATTACGGATACTAATTTTATTAATAAAGATAATATCTTTATTCAAATAGATTCTCCAAATTGGAGACATCCTGTTAAAGTTCCTTTATCTGTTTTATCAAATGAATTTAGTATTACTAATGTTTATAAAGCCATAGATAATCAAACTTTAATAGTTGATCCAAGTACTTTAAAAGTAAAAATAAACTCTTCAATTTTTAAAAATAATGTTATCTATGAACCTTTAAAAGAAAATAATAATAATTATCTTCCAATTCCAAATGATTCCTGTGAATCAAGATTATTTCTGCGATCGGACGATAATTATTTATATGTATATGTACCATCACAACAACGATGGAAAAGAATAAAGCTTACGGATTGGGATCAATTTTAAAATTTTTTTAACACTTTTTAACTTTTTTTAACAAATCTTTATTTTATATAATGAATATATAAAAATGAAAAATAATTGACTTTGGCAATTATTTTTCCTCCTATTAGTATCTTAGGAGCTAATAAATTAAAATAATTAATTTAAAGAAAGGAGGTAAAATTATGACATCACTTAAGCGCTTTTTTGATCATGATCCCATAGATTCTTTACTTGAACCATGGGATGTTTTATTTAGAGATCTTTTTAACAAAGATTCGGTTTTTTCTCCAATCTTCTATTCCAAACCATCTTATCCCACAGATGTTTATGAAGATGATAAATCTGTAACGATTGAAATTGCTGTTGCAGGTTTAAACAAAGATGATATTGAAATTGAAGAAGACGATGGATTAATAACAGTTTCTTATCAAAAGAAAGAAGAAACAAAGAGAGATGATCTAAATTATATTCAAAGAGGTATTGCTAAAAGAGCCTTTAAACTAAGCTGGAAATTTTCAGATAAATTTGATTTTAACAATATTGAGGCAACAATGGATAAAGGAATATTGAAAATAGTAATACCTAAAAAGGATGAAGATAAAATGATCTCTGATAAAAACATCATTAAAATAAAAAGTATAGATGAAATTAATCGAGCAAAAATGATAGATGATGTTAAAGAAATTAAAGAAGAAAAACGAAGTAAAAAAGAAAAAACATAAGAATATGGGGGAAATTTCCCCCATTTTTTATATAGGTAATGGAGCTTGTCCAGGAAATCCATACGTTTGCGCACCGACTTTTATAAAGTCTTTATATAAAAATTTCATCCATTGAACATTAGAAGGTTTTAATTCTTCATATTTTGGAAAAGGATCATTACTAATTAATATATTTCTTTGTCCAAAAATAATTGATTTAAATTGTTTTAAATTTAAAATTGATGAAGAAATTTTATTATCAAAATTTGATAACATTAAATCTTTTTCTGTTAATCTATTTTTTTCAAAAATATTTATAAGTTTATCCTCATTAATATTTTCATTTATATCATCTGTAATTTTTATAATAGGTTTTGTATTCTTTAATGTTATACCAAAATTAATACTGTAAGGCTTCATTGTAATAGGTAAAGGTGCTATAACATTATTTAATTTGTCAATTAATTTATCTAATTTATTAAATTGATTATTTATTGATTCTTCTATCTTTTCTATTTTATCATCTATTCCCTTTACGCCTTTTTTCATTTTATATGCATCACTAAGTAATTTCCATTTTTGCGTCAATAGCCATTTATCATATTTAGCTTTAGTCAATTTATCCTGAATAATAATCTTTCCTTCTTCCCACTTTTCTATTTCTTTTAAATATTCTAATGTAGGTTTTTTTATATTATTTAAATATTTTGATGGTTTTAAGTTTTGATGATCAACTAATGATTTTTTTATACCTTTTATTTCTTCCTCTTTTTGAATTATTTTTTCCTTTTGTTCATCCATTAATTTTTTAATAATATTTTTTCTTAAATTAAAAACATTTTCAGATAAAGATTTCTTGGTCTGTTCTATTTCTTTTTTAATAGAAATAGTAGGATCACCAAAAGGAATTACATAATTCCCTGATAAATTTGCCATTAAAACCCACGGATATATCCATATGCCACAGATAGAAATTCCTATTACAATAAATCCATACGTAGTACTTATTGCTTTTACTGGAATATAAATAACAGGAAATAAAATTGGAGTAGGAAATACCCATCCGGTTGACCAACCAGTAACGGGATTTGTTATACTTGCTAATGTTGCATATGAACAATATTTTAACCAATATTCTATATCACCATATCCAAATTTAGAGGGTTTAAAATCATCATCTTTTATTTCACATTTTGTATTATCATTAATTAAATATAATCTTGATAATTTTCCATTATACTCAATTATTGAATATGCCTGAAATAATTTTAAACTTTCTATCAGATTTTCAATTTTATTAATTTCTTTAAATATATTATTATATTCATTCCATATATCATCAAAAAATCTTTTTATCCATAGTCCTTCTTCTATGGTTTTTTTCTTTTTATTTTTTTCTTTTATTATTACATTATACTTTTTAACTATATCATCATATTGTAAATAAAGATTAAATAAAAATAATATACTATTAATAGATTGTTTTCTTTCAGCGTCATTTAATTTTTTATTTTTTTGTGCAATTCCCGATAACCATTTTTTAACATCATCTATACTTTTTTTTGAATTATAAATTTTTATTAATTTATCGAACCAATTTCCTGGACTAGCACCCTTTTCTATATCCTTTATTTGATCATTTATTTTTTCCGATAATTTTTGTTTTTTATAATCGCTTATAACTAAACGTTCATTTATAAATTCGTTTATTTTATCTTTAAATATTAATTCTATTTCATTTGGATTTTCTATAGAATTTAATGGATCGCCAAGTTTAAATAAATAATAATCAATTAATTCAAATTCTTTATCTTTGGCTCTAATTATTTTAGATACATTGATGGCAGTTTTGCCTAAAGAATTTATTTCTTTATAAAATGCATTTTCTTCTTTTTCTATTGTTTCTTTTATTTCATAAAGCGTTTCATTATTGGCATGTTTTTCTATATTATCCTTAGATGTAATTTTTTTAATCTTATCATTAAATTTTTCATTAATATTTTCATATCTTTTTTTATATTTTTTCCATTCATCTTCAACACCGATTTTAATATTAATATTACTAATATTTGTTGATGTATCATCTAATATTGAAGTAGATAACATTACAGGATAAATGGATATAATATAAAAATCCTTTAAAAAAGATTTTATATAATTTAATCGCTCGTATTTTTTATTTAATAATTCAATTTGTGATGCTAAAAAAGATTGATCAAAATTCTCAACATCACGTATAATAATTTTATTTTTATCTGTATAATCAATATATCCATTTACCGGTGAATATATTTCTTTATTATCATATATTGCTATTAATGTATTTTCTGTAATATGTGAATCTTTATTAACTTTTATTTCAAATTTATTGTTTGTTCGATTTTCTATTATTGCAGTTGTTATCAAATCTGGAGATAAATTACTTTTTATAACAGGTTCTTTATTTTGTGGTACTTCACATGAAATAATTTTTAATTTTTCTTCAATTGGCGTGTGTGGTATAATTTCATCATCCGTTTCAATCGGACAATTTAAGTTTATATTATTTAGTGAAGTAGTATTTATCACAATATCAGAAGGATCCTCAAAATCATTACATGTTATATCTTTTGAGATCTCATGCAATTTTTCTCTTGATATTTTCTGTAATTTACTTCTATTATTTTTATAAATATATGATGCCAGTGTTGCTGCTATTAAAATATCATCTATCTTTTTTAAAGATTCTATTATTGCTTTATATTCATTTTCGGAATTTTTAAATTGAGTAATTAATATGCCATATGTATTTCTTATAAGCGTTTGAATATATTTTGTTCTATATATTGAAAGAAATTCTGTTTTTGAAAATAAATCCTTAGTAATTTCTATAATATAATGTAATAAAAAAATATAAGAAGAAAATGTTAAAACATTATTTTGTAAATTTCTTAAAAAATTTTCATGTTTTTTATAATTAATTTTACTGTCAATATCATTTACCTTACTTGCGTAATTAATAAAAGATTCTGGGCTTATATTATCAAATTCCGGAATAGTAATTTCTTCTTCAGAAAAACATTTAAGTAAAATATCATTTAATATATCCTCTTCAAATGATAAAGATGTATATGATAATATTTTTTTAATTCCTTTATCACGTTTAACAAAATCTAAAATTTCAGCTTTAGATTTTTTTTCTGTTATAAGATTATCTAATAATTGTAATGAATAAGAAAAAATAGAAACTAAAATATCTGGTTTATTAAAAAATTTTTTTTGGCGCTCTAATTCTATTTTGAATTTATTATCAAATTTTTCTAATATATTTCCTAAAAGTTTATTCATACATACTCAAAAACTATAATTAAAATATTTAAATGCTAATCATTACATTTGTTGAAGTCGCAGCCTGCTTTGCCGATTCAACCAATCCAGCATTAACACCCGGAGTAGAAGGAAATTTAGCATCTAATGCTGTAGCCAATGTTAATAAAAGTGACCACATTGGCTCTGCTAAAATAGCATGTGAATATGGGCCTGGACCTATTTTTGTTGTTTGAGCACCATTTACAATTACTTCATCCGCAACAACTTCAGCCTTAGCACCCGCAGCAACTTTAACTTCATTTTTAGTAGTTAAATTAACAACATCCCCATCCATCTGCATTATAGCATCACCGTTTGGTGTTGATAATGTTATCATTGTATCGGGCGTAATTTGTATATAAGATTCTTTAAAGAATATTTGTAATCCACTATTTTTTTGAAAAATTATTGTCACTTCCTCGGTAGGATCATATAAAAGAACATGTGTTCCTTCATAATCATCTTTTATTCTTTTTATTAATTCTGTATCAATATTCTGGATTGTAGTATATTCTGGTGCATATAAATCACCATTATTAAATTGAACTCTTACAAATTGGCCAACTTTTGGTACAGATAAAGACCCCGCTCCATCACCCGCAAATATTGTTGAATTAATGGGAACAGCCCAGGGCAAATGTTCATCTGGTATATCATCCAATAAACCAAATATTCTAATTTGAGCACGACCAGAAAAAGTTGGATCCTTTGTATTTACTATTACACCAATCCAATCATTATCGTGCAAATCATGTTGTATGAAATCAATATCTGAAATATATGCCATGATTTATTCTAATTTTGAATTAGTTGCTTTACTTGGTGGTGGCACCTGAATGGGTGAATTTTCCAGTTTTGTGCCCAATTGTGATGACGGTGCCGCCTCAATTATTGTATTTGTTAATTCTATAGTTTTTGATTTTATTGGTTCATTTTTTATTGTTTCCCCTGTTATTTCTGAAGAAAGCTTAGATGAAGGTGGAATGTTTACCGCATTTGTATATTGATCGGCACCCAATATTGATTTTTTAACATTTACTTCACCCGGACCTACTAAATCCGTTGCTAGTGAAAAATCTTTTATTTTTTCCCATACTCCCCTATCCGAGAGTGCTATATTTGCTGCTTCTGCAAGTATTTTAGAATTTGGATCTGTTGCGGTAGATTTTGATAAATTTACCAATAATTCTTTAAAATTAGTATCAATAATATGTTCACTTAACTTTTCAGATGGCATCACATATTGATTAACTACAGTTGTAACAGATTTTCTAATTAAACCAAGTGTTGATATAATATCTTTAGATTGAATCGCTGTTTGTAATTCCGTAAATGAAAATCCTAAATTTGGAATAGGTGTCACCTTTGCTTTATCTATTACTTTATCAACCGTGTTCTTTACAAATGCTTTACCGAAATTTATTAAATTACCTCTCCAGGTTCTTTCTTCTTGAATAGGATTTTTTCCCTGCACAGGATATATCATATCCATTTCTTTTATTGTATCCTGATTTGCTCTTTCAATAAAAGGTGTTCCGGGTATATGTAATTTATTTTTATCAGTTTCTCTATTTTGTGCAATTTGTAAAGAAATCGGATAGGAATATTTATTAATAGCATCATAGTCTACTGATGTTGTTATTTCATCTTTTGCTCTTTTTATACTATTAAGATTTTTATCATTAAGATACATATGTCTAAATGTAGGATATATTTGTGTTTCTTTTATATTTCCCACTTTTATTCCAAATTTAACAAGACCTTGAACTGGATCTTTTCCAACATCTAGCCCAGAAAGATGTTCGAAGGTAATATCAGATATATCAAATTCACACATCTCACACGTTATAATCCAAGTGGGTAACATCTCATCCATAGTTGTTAATACAGTTTCCACCGCACTTTGTTCTGATTCATCTGTTATTATATTTTTAACACTTTCTTTATGTGGATTATATGTATTAAAAATATCTATGGGCTTTAATACATCATCATAATTAATAACATTAAATTTATTATCAAATAATTTATCCAATTTATTATTAATTATTCTTTGCCCTGAACCTTTATTTATTGGTACATGAAAAATTCTAAATTCCGCAAGATATATTTGAAGAGTAAAATATCTCATCATATCAGGTAATACCCATCTTTGATAAACATCATCCCATACTATCTTACGATAAAGATTTAATAAATAACTCATTCTTAAATCTAATCCTTCAAGACATGTTATTGTAAGTTTCTTATCACTAGTAATTCTTTGACCTTTTGTTGGATCTATTTTAAGAAGATCCGCTATACCATCAATAGCTTGAAAATAATATGGAAAATTATTTTGTAAAAAAGTAAATTTTTCAATAAACTCTTTTAACATTTCTACTCTTGTCGGTTCATTTGCATTAATTAAATATTGTAATGCAGAATATTGAGATGATGGGACATCCGTTAAAGGAATAGTTGCATTATCAACTATTCTATTAAATTTATGTTCATCGGAAATATTATCAAATAAAGGATGAGGCATCATATCATATGTTGCACCAAATCCTGCATAATTATATAAATTATCATGATTAGGAGCAAAAACTAATCTAAATGAAAAATATGTAGGTTCATCAAAACGTTTTGAAAAACTTTCTCCCGTTCCTCTAAATCTTCTAAATATATCAGCCATAATAATTTATTAAATTTTTTGTTTATTTTCTAATACTTCAATTGGTTCAACCGGTACAGGTGTTGGCCACTCTCTTCTTGTTAATATAAATTCTTGTGTAAAATCACTTAATATAGAACCACTATTTGTATTTGTCCAATTTATTACAAATCCTTTAACTATATACCATCCACTATAAAATGAATCTACCATATCACCAAAATTTGTTGGATTTATTCTTAAATTATCATCTAAATCCGATTTAATTATTATAACAGGAACTTTATCACCTTTAATTACATTAAGATTATTACCATTTACTACTATTTCTAAATTTAATTTATCTAATTCTTTATTATTTATTAAATTCTGTACTCTTGCTAAATGATAATTACGGTGATGATTTCCATCCCATTTTAAATTATCTTCATCGGAATTACTTATAGTATATTGTATTCCAAGCCATGGATATTTTTCATATAATTGTGTATAATTATAATTTGCTCTTCTTAACTCGGTATTTTTCTCACTCGGTACATATCTTGATCTTCCTCTTAATAAAATTGATTTTTTAGCTTTTTCTTTATCATAAATGGGTTCTACTGTTACGGCCCAATATTTTGGTTTAAGAGGATCTTCATATAAGTACCTATTATGTTCAAACATTTCAAATGTCATTTTAGTTCCTACTTCAAATGTTATAGTAGATGATTTATTAAATGGTCTCCACGAAGTTATATAAAATGATGAAGTTCTAAATGTCTTATAATTTGAAAATACTTTAACTGTTAGTTGTGCCTTTTCTGATTCAAAATTTCCGCCATGATACCAATTTTTATCAAGATTATTAATATATACAGCTAAATCAACATCATTTTCTGCAGATAATAATAATTTATTTACATTCACAAAATTAAGATTATAATAAACATCAATCCATCCCTTATAAAAAGAATTTTCATCTTTATATGCTTTGCTTATTAAATCATTAACATAAATATCTCCTGCTATATTAGCTTTTAACCATACTTGTCGATCATTTGTATTATCTTCATTTGTTGCAAATCCAAGACCATATCTTTTAGCAAAATCCATGAGTGCTTCAAATGTTGTCCCCTCAAATGAAAAATCATATTTTTGACTTTTAAGGCCAGGAATAAATAATTCTCCATAAAGAGTCATATGAACAGGCGATTTTTGTAAAGTTGTATTTGGTAATGTATGCACTGCTGTAATTACATAATCATTTCTTATCATTTTTAAAACATCATTCTTACTTCTAATAGCAATTGAAATTATATCTCCATCTTTAGGCATTTCGCGTGAAAGAAATAAATGATCTGTAGTTGCAATACTTACGGCAATAGTAGGTAAAAAATCAGTACAATCTATTTTTACACTTATTAACTCATCTCTAGAAAATATATAATTATTTACTTTAACTAAAGGATATTCTACTGATAAAACATCTTCCATTTTTTGTGCACCTGTTTTTGGTGTACCTGGAATAGATAATTCATCGAGTTCAATTGTTTTTTCAAAAAGCGTATATATTCTATTGATTACTTTATCTGTCTGTACTATATTTTTAGATGAAGCCATTATTTATTTTTTTTATTTTTACTTTTTATTATAGTGGTTAAAAATTCCGATTGTGTCATACCATTTTGTAAACATGTTTCTACGCCCTGTCCAAAATAAACTCTTCCATTTCTGTATACTATTTGTTGTTCTCCTTCCTTAGTTATATTTGGCGGAAGAGCCTCATCCGGAATATTAATAAGTTCTCTAGATTGAAATTTATTATCCGATTTAGGAACTTTAGTTGGATCAATATATTTATAGCTATCTCTAAGTTTTTTACCAGTATCAGCAATTGAGCCCGGACGGGGTGAAATAATATCTCTTACAGAATCAAGATTTGGAATTAAAATTATATCCCCTTCTTTAATTGTAAACGGATTAGAAATACCATTAAATTTTAATATTATTTCAGCATATGCAGTGCTATTATATACTGCAGCAGAAATTAAATCCGGCCTCATAGCAAATTCTGCGGGTACTTTATATAAACTATATGTTACATAACTTTTACTCTGAAGATTAAACATAGAACATGTCAAGTCCTTTAATTCAATACCATCAGGCCTTTTAAAATTAGGTTTCAAATCAAGACTATTGTCAAACATAAAATGTAATTTATTTTTATTTTAGTGATCGTATTGCTATCCAATCCGCTGCTCTATATGCTGTTCTAAACATTTCACTCATTGCAATATCAGTATTTGAATTTTCTGATATTCCTACACTAAATGCGCCTCTATCCCATATACTTACCTCTGAACCACGATTTGATGGAGTTGATCCCAAAACCTGATTTGGCGGAATATAACCAGTATCCATTCCTGGGCGCCATTTAATATTAAATTTTCTATCCGGAGCATTTCCTGTAGTTACATTTTCTTGTGTATATTTATCTACAGCAGTTTGGCCATCAGCGGTACCCCTAAATGATTCTGGAAGTGTATATATTCTTCCCATACCTCTATTAAATATTGATTCTATGGCATCTCTATCTCTTGCCATAGCATGTTTTAATCTAACAGTTATTTTCATTTCTGTAGGAAAATCATCGGGACCCAATTCTTCATTAAATTCAACCTCTATTTTTTCACATATTAAATTTCCTATCATTGCTATAGGATTAAGAGGATTGCCTATTGTTAGATGCCATTCACCTATAGGCTCTCCAGTTAATATTGCTCTTAAACCTCGCAAATAAGGAATTTGTCCCGCAGTTTTTTTGGCAATAGCATTATTAATTAAATTTCCTGCACCTCCAGAAAATAATCCTACACCTGCACCAAAAAATGAACCCGCTTCACCACCTATACCTGCTAAAATTTGATTTACAAATTGTTTTAAAGAACTAAATATATTTGATGCAGCTTTTTGCGCGACTCCACCATCTTCTCCTGTAAATTGTTTTATGGCTTTTAGTCCCCAGCCAACAGGATCTCCTCTATACCATCTTTCTATACCTTCCTTTCCTCCAATAAATGGATATTTCATAGGATCCGCCATAAATCTATGTGCACCACCAAAAAATACAGCACTTGCAGAACCCATTACTAAAAAATTAGATAAAATATCTAACAACACAGCTTTAGGATTTATTCCTCCAACAGGACGAGCAACATATTCAAATACTATGCTCAATCCATCCCATTCAAAAATTAATCCAGGTTTACGCTTAAAAACTGAATCAATTCTATTTACCGGACCCATTATTCTGTTTTCATATGGTCCATCTTTATATGGATCTGGCGGTAATTGGCCTCGGTTCATAATATATTCCATGCTAAAATTTCCTGCTGCCACGTTAAGCATTTCAGCTAATTTTGTTATGGACCCAAACAATTGTCCCGGACCAGATTGACTATCTGGGACAGATTCGGGTGAAACTTCCCATATTCCTGCTTGAATTTCTTCCCATGGTAAACCGGTAGCAAATTTAAGAATACTTGTTAAACTATTTCCAGTTTCTCCACCAAAATATGTAACGGCAGTAGACATTGGTGGAAATGGAATTGTTTCATCTTTAGTTTCACCTTTATCTCTATCACCTTTCATTCCTGGAAATTTAAGATTATCAAGGATAGGTGCAGCATATCTTCTTAAAGTTATAAGTCTATTATTGGGTATTTTATTCCAATATTTACAAAATACAAAATCTGTAAAACTATATGGTGTTCTTCCATAAGGATCTGCATTACCCCATGAAATTATAGAAGTGGTTGTAGGGGCACTTGCAAAATTATATAATTGATCTGGTGAAGTATCTATTTCATACCATCTTCTTTGCTTTTTTTGATTAATTAAATATTTTCCTCCCTCGGATCCAAATAAACGCACCAATGCATAATTATTCTGTAGCGCTGGGACACCTTTATAAAAATCATCCTTTAACATTTTCTTATATTCTGCTTCTCTTAATTCTAGCGCCCTTTCTTTTTCGCGTGGATCAGTTAATCCCTTTTCAAGATCTTCTCGTGATATTATGTATCCAGTTGTTGCAGCTTCAGAATATTTAGTACTATAGGGAATTATTCCAGAAGCAATAACATCCTTTCCCTTTAATGCTAATTCTATTCTATAAAGTCTTTTATCAAATGGGTCTACAATTCTATTAGCTTCTATATCTACTATATCACTTCCGGATTGAGTTTGATTTTGATTTAAACGTTGTTTATCTTTTGCGTCCTTTTGTGATTCATACTCCGCTATTAAATCATAATAAGCCTTTTTTCTCCATACATAATTTGCAGCATCCCTGCGAGCATTAATATCATTTTCATTAAATTCTTCATATACTACTTTAGCATACTCATTAAGAGTTGACGCTGATTTTAGTTCTCTATATCTTCTAATTACCTTTGCTCTAAAATCAGCATCTTTATTAACAAGATCTATAAAATCAGCCCATGTATATATTTTTTTGAAAAATTGTTTAAAAACTTCATTAGAATTTACATTATTTAAAAACATAATAATAGTTTTTATTTATATATTCAAATAAAAACGCCCGACCTCTTTGATCGGGCATTAGAATTAATGAATTTAAAATTATTAGCTTTCTTTCCATTCAATATTTTGTAAACTTGAAATCTTTTGGCATTCTATTAATCTTACTTTTTTAATTGTAGGGAAAAATAATATTTCATCAAAGAAATAATATAGATGTTGTAATTTTGGTATGTTATAATCATCAAATAATACTATATTAGATATATTTTTATTTTCAGCTAATACTTCAAATAAATTATTTATTATATCATCATTAATATAAGGATTTGAATAAATTATTCCTCGAATTCTTTTTGATTTAGAATAATTATTAATTAAATTATTTATATGATTATTTATTATAAATGATCCATAATCATCTATAGTAGAATAAGTATATCTATATTGTTCCAATATTTCCGGAACATAGATAATAGAAAATAGTTTTAAATTCAAAAAAGACCCTTTGAGTCTTTCTTTATTTTCTATTGTTATATAGAACTTCATTAAAATTATTTTCTCTTTTTATATATTTTTTGTGCTTTTTCTAGAGCTTCAACTTCTGAAATATTTTCTTCGGCTTTAATTTTATTTGCTAAAAATTGAATATTTTCATTATCTCTTTCTTCTTGTGATAAATTTTGTCTTCTTCTAATTTCTTCTAAAAATTCTTGATGTAATTTTTTTCCTATTTTAATATTTTCACTTACAAGATTAAACTTCTTACTATATGGAAGTTTACTTTGATAATTTAAGATTCCTAATTTTTTAGAAAGTTTTCTTCGTTCTTTTCTATTCATAATTTTTATTTTTTATATTTTTCTAATGAACTTACATAAAAATAATTAAAAAGTCTTAAAAAAGATGACAATAATAACATGTCATCAGATGTTACAACATAAGAAGAATCAAGTAATTCAAATTTTTTGTTATTTATGATTTCTACAACTTCTTTGGTTTCAGGAATTTTTATATCTGTAATATCTACACAATATAAATCTATAGGAGAATCTGACATAAGACCATTAAAAATATTTCCCAAATACATCCATTTATTTGCATTTGTAACATTTGTTTTAATTATTTCAAATAAAATCCTATTTGCTGCAACAAGATTTGTCTCGTCGTCTTTATTAATATATCCACAAATAAGAGTATAATTATAAGCATTAAGTATATAATTATAATCTTTTATAACACCCACTTTATCAAGTAATCCTTTAGTATCAATTGTATAAGGTAATACCGCAATTTGTTGTTTTTTAGGAACAATATAAAAATGATCATTTATTTCTATAACTTCTTCGTATTTGCCTTTAGCAATAATCTTTTTATTAATTTCTGATAATCCCATTATAAAGTAGTTATTTTTTCATTATTATTTTCATACATATCATAAATTGCCGTTTTAAGAGATTCCTTTATTTTATCAACTTTAATATCTTGAATTATATATTCAATAAATTTTTCAATCCCTCCATCAAATGATTTTTTTATAATATTATATAATTCTTTAGGTGGTAAAGATATTTGAATATTCATTGAAACTTCGGCATCTTCTTTTTTTGATTTAGTCATAAGAATATAAATAGGATCATTTTTATCTATATTATTTGTTTCCTGTTTTATAATTTCTATTTCTTTTTTCTCAATTTCATTATTTATATTATTTATATTTTCTTTATCATGGGTTTTAATGATTGTAGGATTAGGGGGAATAAGTTTTATAACTTTACGTCCGGGTATAAATGGTTGTACACAAACTTTATGTCCGGGATTAGTTTCATCCTGTTCTACCCACACTTCTTCTTTTCTTCCAATCCATTCTTCTTTAAATGTCCATACATTATCAGGACTATCAACCTCGGCCATTAACATGCCAGTAAGATCTCTTTGATTTAAACTTGCAACATATGCCGAATTAATTCTGGATCCATCTTTAAAAATAATATATAATGTACCATCACCGTCTGTAAAATATTTATCGAATATCATAACCTGTCCTCTTTTTTCTCCAGCTATCCATTGAAAATATCTATTATTTTCCATTTGCATTTATTTTAAATATTTAATTTTTATATTTTTAATATTTTTTATTTCTATCTTATACAATGATGAATCTTGAATATTGCTGTGCATATTCTCTTGACCATTCTGTTGTAAATCCTTCTTCTTTCCATTTAATATAATCTTTTCTAAAAGCTTCAAGAACATCTTTAAAATGTTTTTTATAATCACCCGAACTTAAAAAATCTAATCTTGCTATAGGTATAATAAATGTATGTAATGTTTCTTTTACTCTCCAACAACATGTAGGAATTCCATTATTAATATTTGGATTTGTAACAAATCCATATTCAACGTATAAAGGAAAAATCCACCCCTCCGGATTAACTTCAATTACTTTAATATCTTTAATATATGAAAAATCAAAATTATTTGGCATTTTTATTTTTCATTATTAGAATCAGTCAATTCTTCTTTTATATTACCAAATCTGGGAGACACCTTTCTTACACCCAATAAAACTGCTGATAATGAAATAAGATAAATAACATGTTGCATTACATCTATTGTGTTTGGTATTTTTAAAAAATATCCTACCATAGTTGCGGCAAATGAAGCTATTCCTACTAATCCGGCAATTACACCAATAAATCCAGAACCAGATGTTTTTCCGTTAGTATTAGTAAAAGTTTCAATAAACCTAAATTTTTTAGGATCAAATGTACTCATAAGAATATATTTTTTATTTATATATTCTTACGAGTACATAACTGATCCTAAAAATAAATTATCTAATTACATCAACAATATTTGAAACATTTATACCAATTATCTCATATTCTCCACCACCTAATTGTCTTTCAAGTTTTTTTTCTGCTTCAGATGGAGTTAAAGCATAAACAAGATAATTTTCTTTTTTATACTTAAGATTTCCTTTTTTATCTTCAAATTCATTTTTTACAGTTATTCGATAATATTGTTCCATAATTTTAAAGTTTTTAAGATTATTTTATTATTTTATTTTTTGCTAAAATTTCATCTGGTAAAATATCATCTAATCCTAATTCTGATGGTACTTTTCCACATTTTTTACAAACCAATATTTCCATTGGATATAATTCTTCTTTTCCCGTTGGAGAAATAACAGGAGAAATTTTTTTAATAATTATTGCACTTTCAAAAAGCATACTACCACATTGACATGTAACAGTTTTAAAATTTTTAATCATGTCGGTTGTAATAGATACTTTTTGCGGTGATTCAAACATTTTTTCTTTATTTAAATTTTTCATTTTACGTAATGTTTTATTTCTTTTTCTTTATTATTATAAACAGAATTTATTGTTCCTAAAGGACCATCAATTTCTAAATAACTAATATACCATTTTTCGGGATCTTGATTAAATTTTTCAATTCCGCCATTTTCACTTATTTTAATATAATATCCCTTTGTAATATACATATTCCATTTAACGCTAAGAATTTGTTCTCTTGTTAAATGATTAACATCTTTTAAAAAATAAGATTTTAATCTTTCCTCAAAAATTGTATCCTTTACAAATAAAGGAGTATCAATTTTTTCAATAGAAAAAGGATCATTAATTTTAATAACATAAAGCTTATTAAGCTTTCGAATGTCTTCAATTGTTACCTCTTTATGAGTCCAATCAATATAATTTTTCGTCATAGTTATAAATTTTTTATGTTAATTATTATTTTATTTACTTATATTTTATTTTTTATATCTTTATACCATTTTGAAAAAATAGCAATTTCATCATAAACTTTTTTATTTTCATTATTTAAATTATTTTCTTCACCGGGAATAAATTTAAAATATGCAATAGGACGATAAATATAAATTTTATTATAATAAAAATGAAAATATTCAAATAATCCTCTATTAATTTCGCTTGCAACCGTAGAAACAATAGCATTTTCAATTTCTAATAATGCGTCCATATCATTTACTAAACCTTTTTCTACTTTTATTTTATTCATATAAGTTTCTGTAGTAATAAGTTTTTTATTTTTATTTATTACTATTATATTATTATCATCGGTTTCATGTTTAATTATTACTTCTTCAGTATTGGGTGATTCCAAAAATATTACATTTGAAATAAAACTTATTTTTGATATAACTTTTAAATTTAAATGCAATAAAACTTTACTTAACTCGGATAATACACAATTATTCTCAATTAAAGATTTATCAGTATCTAAAAATGCCGCTTCTTTTGATTCACATGGTAAATAATTATATATAAATTTACAAACATTTATTGTATCATTTTCATTAATTTTATAATGAGTCATTAATCTATCTTTCCATTCCCCGTAAATTTTAGAAAAAACAAATTCATTTTTTTCATTATTCTCATAATAATTTGTAACAAAATTTTCCATATCATTTAAATATTTAATTATTAAACAATTTATTAATTACCCAATTTAAGACATTATTATCTGTTTTATCTACTGATATTGTAGAATTTAATATTATAGGTTTAAAAACTTCAATATATTTTTCTTCAATATTACCATTTTCTTTTATTATAGAAGTATTTAATTGCGGTATTGCATCCGGAATAAAATCATACTGTAACATATTTTTTACTAAATCGTATTCAGAAGAATATAAATGCATTGAATGAGAAATATGTGTATATGTTCCCATTTCTAGATCATTATAATATTTCTTTAAATGAGTATATACTTGTTGATGTAATATATTAAAAAACGCAAAATCTGTCATAAACCCATATATAACATCATTACTTCTCATTGTTAATGTCATATGAAGTTTATTATTTCTAATATGAAATAATGCTATTAATGTACAAACCTGATCTTTATTTCCATTAAATTGATGAGAAGGTTTATTAAAATGCATAAAGGCCTGTCGACTATCTTTATCCTTTTTTAAAGATTCAATGGCCCATTCATATTGTTTATATCCATGTTCATTTTTTTCATTAAATAAAAGATATCCATAAGCAGAATTTACAGTTCCATCGGAATTATGTAATTTTTTCCACGTTTCACCAGCTTTTTTAAAATTAGATTCAATCCAATTTGGTAAATTTGTTCCCGAAAAATACCATAGTAACTCACCTGCAATATATTTTTGTGGCGAAGAACGAACCTCGTTTTTATACATATTCATATTGGGCTCTTGTATTTCTATAATACAATTTAAAATTTCACGAACTTCTTTTCCACGAGGTTTACTAATATATTCAGGATTATTATATAAATCATTTAAAATTGATTTAAATGCCGTTACAACATATTTTTCTCTGTAAATTTTCATGTTTATTTAATTTAATTGTAACATTTCTTAAAATTTTATTTCCTATTTTTTAATATAAAAATAAACACAGGTTTTTAATATTTCATGTATTTATGTATTTTTTCTTCAATATTAAAAAATTTTTTCATTTTTTTTAAATTGTCATTTTCTTAAATTATTATAATTTTCAACAAACCATTCATATGTCATTTTAATTCCGTCTCTTAAAGATATCTTTGCTTTCCACCCAAGATTATTAATTCGTGTAATATCTAATCTTTTACTTGGTGTCCCATCTGGATAATTTACATCCCAAAATATTTTTCCATCATAATCTATAATTTCTTTTATTAACTCAGCTAATTCTTTAATACTAACATCTTCACCCGTTCCAACATTTATATGTAATTTACAATCATCATAATTATTCATTAAAAATACTAATGCTTCGGCAAGATCATCTACATACAAAAATTCTCTTCGTGGATTTCCCGTTCCCCATAATATAACACTTTCATCGCCACGGATTTTTGCTTCATATATTTTTCTTATTAACGCCGGTAATACATGTGAATCTTGAATACTAAAATTATCATTAGGACCATATATATTAGTCGGCATAGCAGATATAAAATTACACCCATATTGTTTATGATACATTCTACACATTGTTAAACCAGATATTTTCGCTATTGCATATCCAATATTTGTTTCTTCTAAAGATGATGTTAAAAGATATTCTTCTTTTATGGGTTGAGGTGAATATTTAGGATAAATACACGAACTTCCTAAAAATAATAATTTTTTTACATTATATAAATATGACATATGTATAATATTACTTTGTATCATAATATTATCATAAATGAATTCTGCACTTTTAGTATTATTTGCATTTATTCCTCCTACTTTTGCCGCACAATTTATTACGTAATCTGGTTGAAATCTACTAAATATTTCTTTAACATTTTCTTTATCACGAAGATCAAAATTACCTTCAAACGCATATCCATTATGATAAAGCTTTGTTCTTGAAGAACCTACAATATCACTATATCCCTGTTTTTTAAGTTCTCTTATGACCGCTGAACCAACAAGACCTGAACAACCGGGTACATAAATTCTACTGTTTTTATTCATTTTAAATAAAATTTATAACTTTGTTTAAGACATTTATTGGATCATTATCAACATTTATTAAAAGTTTATTTGATAATAAACTAAGTGAATGAATTTCTTCAAATAACTTAATTTCTATTAATCGATCTTCGGTCTTTTTAGAAAATGATAATCCATCATCTCTATTTAAAAGAATATCTATATCATCTGTTATCATAGTAATAAGATATATTTCATCTTTATAAGGAACTAATTCCTTTGTCTCAAAATTTAATAACCTTTTTAATATAGTTTTTTTATTTCCATTTCTATATAAAGATGAATATACATATTCACCTAAATGAGATCTGTTCCATATTACAACTTCATTATAATAACATTTTTTCAAATCATATTTTTTTCTTATATGTTGAAATAAATGTGCTTCTTTTTTAAAAGAATTTAATTGATAATTAAGAGATTCTTTAAAAGATAAACAAGAAGGGGGCTTACCAAAATGTCTTATGGTTATATTATCAAAATTAAAATATTCACATAAATTTTTTATTAGGGTCGTTTTTCCAATTCTATCTGGCCCTTCTATTATAATAAGTTTCATTTGTATTAAAAATATATGTTTTTAATTATAATAATTAAAAGTAAAAAAGTTTCATTTAAAATAATTTTTTTGATTTATTATAGTATTTTGGTTTTGTATTATCTTGCATATAAACCGAATCAGAAGAAAATCTTCTATTACCGTGTATAGTTTCTATAATTTCTATAATAATATCCTCGGAAGTTTTAACGGGAACATTTTGAGTTATTTTTACATATTCTTTTTTTGATATAAGATTATAATCATGAGGCAATCCCATAAGGTGCATAAATTCTCGCATATTTAAAAGTCTATCTTCAGTAGGATGAATTTTTCTTTGCATCATTTCTCCAATAACCGCATATGTATATTCTTTATCTATTTCAAGAACACGATAACTAATCCTGGTACCCTTTCCTTGTGATTTCTTTCTTTTTATATGTTCTATATTACGTGTAACAATTTCAGATGCATCAGGTAAATTTTTTTGAAATTCATAAAATTCATCCAGTTTCCCAGTTCTTAAAAGATAATCATAAGTTGTTATATGAGGCCTATAATTAATTAATTTTTCTCTCCATTCATTACCATACAATTTAACTAAAAATTTATAAATTTCAAATTTTGTAATATCCCATTCTTCTACAAAAAATACATCCTGTAAAGATGCATTTTCAGGAATTTGTTTTAAATAATCTTTAAGATTAATATATGGTCTATTATAATAATTAAATATGGGCGCATATTTTCCTTTAAAAAAGACACCATATGTACGAGGTCTAAATTGAGGAATACCATGATATAGTGTGTTGGTTTTATAAAAAATTATTGCATATCCATATTTTTTTCCTATTTCTATAAGTTTTTTTCTTACTTCATTTCCTGCATCTGTATAAAGGCCGGGTGCATTTTCAAATGCATAAGCCTTCGGTCGAATTTTTTCAAGAACATATTCGGCAGATATATACATCCAATCATTTGGGGGAGCTGTACCTCTAGATCCGGCTTTTCGTTGAGCGGCTTGAGAAAGTCCTGAACATGGGGGAATTGCTGTAACAAAATCTATTTCTTTAGAAAAATCGTAATCATTAAGATCCTTTTCTTTATTAAGTATATAATATGGAACATTTGCCTTAAGATTTTCATTTAAATAACGTATTAATAATGCATCATTATTGATAAAAGGCGAATAAGATGTTATAGCAATTGGATATTTTTTTGTAACATTTATCGCAGCTAATGCAAATCCGCCGGCTAAAGGAACATGCGCAATACGATTCATTGTAATTATTTATTAAATATTCCCCATAAAACTTTTTTAAATTCATTATAAAGAGGATGAGGATATAATTTATTTCTTTTAATACTATCCAATATCATTTCATATGAAGCATCTGGAATATCATACTATTCAATTTCTTCTGTTATTTGACGATATTCTTCAAGATTTTCAGCATAATCATGAACCATAATAGTATCCTTAGGTTTTAAAAAATCACTAAATGTATTAAATTCATATTCTTTATAACCGCCATCACATAATAATAAAATCCGTTTTGATGATTCTTTCATTAATTCTTCAAATTCCTTTAACCATTTTTCATGCCACCAATCACCCCAACGACAATCTATATTATATTCTTTAGGTATTTTACAAAGAGTTGTATTAATATCATAAGATATTAACTCCGTTTCTGGTTTTTTAATTCTATAAAGGTAAAGTGTTAATCCACCAAAATAAGTTCCTAATTCAATAATTCTATCATAATCATTAATAATTTTAGGAAAATATTCAGTTATTTGAGGATGTTGTAAAATAGATATTCCCTCAAATGTATATTCATGGTGTTTATGATTACCCAAAAAATGAGTATCTATTATTTCAAATTTTTGCAATTTTTTTAATTTTTAATATTATATCCGTCTGAAAAATAAAGGTTTTAAAACAATTTTTTATTTTCTTTTGACGGATAAAATAGAATCAATTGTTTTTTGCTGATTTTTTAAAATAATTTCAGTTTCTTGCAATTGTTTAAAAATTTTATCTCTTTTATACTTTGAAACCGTATCTACTATAATAGGATTTATTTCCTTTCTTATATGAATCTTTTTAATTGTATCTTGTTTTAATTCATATGTTAATAATGTATCATTAATTTTATATTGTTCATTTGTTGTTGCATAATTAGATGTACACGAATTAATTAAAATTAATATATACATTGAAAAACATAAAATTAATAATAAAAATATTTTTTTCATAATTTCTATTTATTTAATTTTCATAAATTGTATAATCTGCCCATTAAGATTTTGCTGTTCTATCAAAATGTCATTTATTTTTTCTAATTGTCTAGTATTTTCATTTACAGCATTTGTTAAAGTTTCCACCTGTACTTGAAGTTTTGTATTTTTTATAGTTTCTGCTCGTATCCACCCAATAACGGATACAAAAAACATTATAAAAAATATTATATCTTTTAATAATGAGATATTAAATTTAAAATTATTTTGAGAAATTTTTGTTGCCATTTAAATATTTTTATTTTTAGGAATTTCAAACAAATAGTATTGCAATAATTTATCTTCTAATTCATCTAAAGATAATAATTCTAATTCTTTTTTAATTTTTTCTATTTTTTTAGGATCCTTTTCATTTCTATAAACTTTATTAATTATTTCTAATATTAATTCATCTTTTAACATTATATCATTCTCCAAAGATTCTTTTAAATTTTCTTCTTCTGCCTCTTCTTTATCTATAAAATATTTTTTATATATATTTATAGCTTCCGGGTCATCATATAATCCTTTTTTCATACCTTCACTATAAAATTTAGGATTTTTATGAAGATTTTGAAGAACTAATGTTTTTCTAACTTCTAGACTATTAGAATGCTTTTTTTCAACCGCCATTCCAACTAAAAATTCTTTTTTATCAACATCTTCAATATCTAAACCAACATCTACTTGGCCCTTGAATACTTTATCTTCAAAAAGAAATTCTTCTAATGATTCTTTTACTAATTTTTTCATAATAAAAAACAAATATTTTATTTATATATTTATTTTTAATCTTCATAATATATAAATTCTTTCCCAAGATAATTCCTTAATTTAATATACTTATTACTCCTATCAACAACATAATCAGGTAATAAGGGTATTTTTCCTCCGGGCGTATCAATTATAAAATGTGGAACACATAATCCAGATGTCCACCCTCTAAGTCCTTCAATTATTTCAATTCCTTTATTTATTGACGTTCTAAAATGACTTGTACCAACTACTCTATCACATTGATATATGTAATAAGGTTTAACTCTAATAAGAAGTAATTTATGCATTAATTTTTTCATTATCTCAATATTATCATTTACATCTTTAAGAAGAACCGTTTGAGATCCTAAAGGTATTCCATTATCCACCAATATATCACAAGCCATTTCTACCTCAGGTGTTATTTCATCCGGATGAGTAAAATGTATATTTATAAATACTTTATATTTTCTTAATATTTTAGCTAATTTATTTGTAATTCGTTGAGGTAATACAACGGGAATCTTTGTTCCAATTCTTACAATTTCTATATGTTTAATTTTTCTAATTTCTGATAAAATATAATCAATATTATTATCACTCATTGTCAGAGGATCTCCACCTGATAATAATACATCACGAATTTCTGGATGAGATTTAATATATTCAATTCCTTTATTCCATTGTTCCTTTGAAACAGGTTCTTTATTAATTAAACGACTTCGTGTACAATACCTGCAATTTGATGAACAAAAATCTGTTGTTAAAAATAATACCCTATCCGGATATCTATGCACAATACATTTTACAGGACTTTGTTCATTTTCCTGTAATGAATCTATAAATTCATTTTCTGTTACAAGCAATTCATTACTAGTAGGAATAACACATTTTCCTATTCCAGATGATATAGAAGTAATTATACTTGCGTAATAGGGTGTAATTCTTATTGGTAAATTAACATTTGTTAAATTATCACTTATATTAAATATACGATATAATTCTTCATAAGTAATAATACTATTACGAATTTGCCAATGCCAATCATTCCATTCTTCATCTTTTATTTCAGGATAAAATTTTTCTTTAAATATTTTTGTTTTTTCAGATATACAAATTATTTTTTTCCTCTGCGCCGGAGGTTCTTCATTTTCAGATAATACAAAAGATGCGTTGCTTAAATTTTTATTTTCCATTTTTTCTATATTTTAATTTTTTATTCTATATATTATTTTTTTAAAATTAAAAAGATGACTGAATGGAATTGAATTCCATATCACATGTAGTTGGCCATGTGGTTTTTAATTAAACTATCAGTCATCTTTTGATAAAAACAACAGAAAAAATATTAAGTCTCATTATAACTTAATAAAGTGATTTTAAAAAATTCAAAAACAGGATTTATTTTATCTTTATTTATAGAATAATTCTTGAATTCATCCAGTGTTTTCAGAGATATCGAATTTTCTAAAGTAATATTATTTAATTCTATCCATAATCCAAGTGAATCTGCATCATCAGGTGCATTTTTCAATAAATCATTAAACATTTGTTTACATAATTCGTTAAATTGTTCTTCACTTCTGTTAAAATTTTCTGGAATAATAAATTTAGCTGTTACCCGCTTCGAATATTCTGTAATACCATCTTTAACATCAGATTCCTTTTTTAATAAAGAAAATTTTATTAATCTAATATTTTCTAGATTTAAGTTCATGTTTTTTATACAAGATTTTAAAAAAAGTTTTAAAATTATTGTTGTCCCGCACCTTTAATAGCTACACCAATAACTGCAGGATTACTTCTAGATTTTGGATTTCCAAATTGTTTTGCGATTAAATTATTTTCCATATCATTTGCATTTGGTTGAATCTGACTTTCTTCAACATCTTTATTTTCTCCCTTAACTACAGGTTCAACATTTTTAACAGGTTCTTGCGGTGCCATAGTACCGAAACCTGAACGTTCAAGCCAGTATTCTTTTCCATAATTAATAAATAATTCTTCTCCGGCCTTTATTGTTCTTGCCGCTATAAAATACATTTGTTTATTTTTAGGATTAAATGCAAAAGTTATATTTGGTGTATCACTGTGTCGATATAATGAACCATATCCTAAAACTACACCATATTGTTGCTTAGATTTATCTATTTCAAAAATATAATCTCTTAATCGAGGAATGGCTTTAGCTTCTGGACCTACAAATATTATGGGTGAAATTTCAACTATTTCTCCTTTTGCAAATTGTGTTTTTGCCAGTACACAATATGCACCATTTGCTTTTTTTGAATATTCAACTCTATTTATATTAAATACTTCTTTTCGTAACTTAAGAAGTCCTCCTTTATCCGCTATATGAGAAGGTTTAACTTCTATAGGATTGTCTTCATCAAATGGATTATAAAAATCTTCAGCTAAATACTCTTTTAAAGTTTTTATTTTATGTTTCATTTATCAACACTAATTTTTTATATTTATTCTATTTCCTTTTTATAATCATTAAACGATTTAAAATTATAATTTGGTAAAGGAAGTATTTTATGTTTTATTGATTCAAAAAATCTTTTAAATTCTCTTTCTCCCATTGTTCTTGCTATAATTCTTTTTATTGGTCCTTTGTATTTATCTATATTATCTGGATGAATTAATACGCTTATTACTTTATTTATAAATTCCTTTTCTGAAGTAGCCCAATATTTATAATTTCTAGAATCTCTAATAATATATTCTAAATATTCTTTAAGAGGAACATATAAATCATGAATATATTCTTCCGCCATAAGTCTTTTTTCAATTCCATCACAGGTATCTAACATATATAAAATATTATTCTCCAATGTTTTAATATCATCTTTATGGACATATGGTTCAATCGTTGTTATATCTATTTTTAATAATAAAGAACGCAAAATTTTAATATTATTTTTTAATTGTAAAATATAATATTTTTTTTCCTCTACAAAAATTTCCCCAAGTTCTAATTTTTCAAATTGATTAAAGATTTTTATAAATAGTTTTTCAGCACGTTTATATAAATCTTCCATTTTAATTATATGTGCAGGTAATTTATTTTTTCCTCCTTTTGCCATAAAATTTATAATTAATTATTTTTTATTTTAAAAGATTTTAATTATTTTGATTTTTTTGATTTTGCAGATGATGCTTTTTTTACATCCTCTTTATGTGCTTCACCACTTTTTATATTTTTAGATAACGGTATTACTGATTGTTTTAATTCTTTTGATTCTGCGGATGGTGTTTTTTCTACATCCTCTTTATGTGCTTCACTACTTTTTATCTTTTTAGATAATGGTGTTATTCCCTTAAAAATATATTTAGAAAGATTATAAGCATCATCCTCTTCTATTATACCATGTTTAACTAAAATTGCACTGATTCCTAAATTAACCTTTTTCTTTAATTGTTCCCAATAATTTAATAATGCTTTTCGATGTTCATCGGATAATCCTTTTTTATTATGTATAGATTCTTCTACTTGTTTAAATTTTGTATCGCATAATTCTCTTATATATTTTGCAATTTCTCTAATTCTATAATTATCAATTTGTTTAAGTGCTTCTTTATATTTTTCCTTTATTTCTATTATTTCTTCTTTATCTTCTGCATCATTTAATTCTTTTGTTACTTTTTCTTTTAAATTATTTTTTCTAATTTCAGAATTTTTATTAATAAGATCTATTATACTACCTTTTACTACATCTATTTCTTCATTATCATCTTCTTCTTCATCATCTTCTTCAAATAATGCACAATATGAATTAAAGGGTAAAAATACAGATTCTTTTGTTTCTTCTTGTGATACCTCTTCTGGTTCTTTTTTAAAAGAAGATTTTTTATTTACCTTTTCTAGTGTTTCTATTATTTCATCTATAATAGTATTTGCATCCTGATCAAGTTTACGTATATATTCTTCTTTTACACCTAAAGATATTAAATTTTTAATACCCGATTTTATTGCGCCAAAAATATTTTTTCCCAAATTTTTAAAAATTGAACCTATTAAGCCTTCTGTTATTAATATTGAATCCGCATTTTTAGAATCATATTCCTCTTTTATTAGCATATTAGAATTTACTATATCAGGATTATCAATAAATTCTTTTATTGAAATATTATTATTTTCTAATAATTCTTTTAATTGTATAAATTCAGTGTATTTCATACATATTTTTATTTTATTTATATATTCTTTATAAAAAAGTTTGAATATATAAAACAAAAACAGATTATTATGAAATATGTGCCTGAATCTTTGAGTCAATTTTATAATTATAATTTTTTTAAATTACTCGAGAAAAAAGAAGATGATAAAACCATACTTAAGAAAAAAGAAAAGGATGGATTGGAAGTAATTGAAAAAATTAAAGATGACTTTGAAAAATTTAAAAAAGATGCCAATGGACTTGTTGTAAAATATAAAGAATTTTGGGAAGAAAATAAAAAAATAAAAGAAAGATTTTCGGAAGAAGGCAATATTTATAAAATGTATGATGATGATTATGTTGTAGGAGTCTTAAAACTTTCTCCAGAAATTGGTCCAGAAGGTAATATAGAGAGTGGATTTGGTAATGAAGAAAATGATACTGAATTAATTGAAGGCCCAGAAATTAATCCCGAAAAAAATATTGAAGATATAGAAACAACAAATGATAATTCTTTTGAAGAAAAATCTAAAAATGAAGCAATTAAAGAAAATGATAAATTATCTAATCTTGGATTAGAAGATATAGATGATATAGATGATATTAAAAATGGCGCTGGAGAAAATACAGAAGTTGATATGGATAATGAAAAAAATTCTCTTGACGAAATTCCTCCTCTTGAAGAACCAGAAGAAGAATCTGCAAATTTAATTGAACCACAAGAATATTTTGTAGTTTATGATATTTCCGGTGATGAAAGAGAAGAAATTTTTAGATGTGGCTCAAGTAATGTAATAAAAGCGTTTAAAGAATTTTATAATGATATTTTTAAAGATGCCATGAAAAATGTAATTATTAAATATAAAGAAATAAAGAAAGAAGAAAAAAGAAAAATAGAGCAAAAAGAAAAAGAAAAAAGAGAAAAAGAAAAAGAAAAGAAATTTAAAACATTCTTAAAAAGAAAATAAAAAAGAGGAGTCTGACTCCTCTTTTTTATTTTCTCCGAAAACCTTTTTAAATATTATTAATATAATAAATGATAAACATAAAAAATAAAATATTATGAATAATCATGTATCAACCGACATTATGGATGAAATAATTTCATTAACAAATTCTTATAAAAATTTATGGAATGAATTACAAAATATATTAGATGTTTCAGAAACTCCGGTAGATATTATTATGAATGACGAAAAAGAATCATCCATATTAGAAAAGCTTGATAATTTATTTCGAGAAATTGTTTCTCTTATACTTAATCATTTTGATAATTTACCATTTGAATTTATCTTTGAAACACTTTCTAAAATAGAAGAAAGCCCAAATCTTCTTAATGATGATAATGGGCATTGGGCTGTTGTTGAAGAAGGATATCAAGCAGTTTGTACTTCAGATAGCCCATCAGATATAGATTCTCATTTTTTTGTACGTAAAGATGAATGGAAAAATACACCCAGAGAAGCATTAAAATATTATCTTACAGAAATAATTAAATAATTATAATTCTATAAATTCTACAAAATTAAACATATTTATTAAGTAAATAAAAACTTTATGAAAGATATGAATATTGCTCTTGTTATGGGAAGAGGCGCCGAGGGCGCTGGCATACAACGATATGTTATTGAGCTTTCTTCTTATTTAATAAAACAAAAAATAAATCACGAAATTTTCATTATAGATGATAAAAAGTGGGGTAGAGGAAAAATGCAAACTTTTCCCAAAGAACCAAAATTTATAACTAAATCCGAAATAGATAATTTTGCAGAAACGCTAAATAAATTTGAATATGTGTTTATACATTCAGTACCATCTACAAAACATTCTCAGTGGGCTATTGATGGTTTTTTAAAAGCAGTTAAAGAAATAACGGTTAAAAAAATTTTATTTCAAAATGACCACAAATTAGCTTCTATACACCGTAATGCAAATTTCTTTGATATTTGTGAACTTTGTGATGGTATTGTAACTTTTAGTGCAACATCTCCTTTTTATAATAAATTGGTTGAATTATTTGGAGAACAAATGCGAAAACGATTCATTCCACTTATTAATGGATTTAATTTTGATAATTTAATTAAATATCGTAAAACAAAACATTGGAAAAAAATAACTTATCTTGGAAGATACGCCACATTTAAAGAACCCGATAGATTATTTGCCTTTTTACCTTATAGTAAAGAAAATAAAATTCTTCTTGAAATGAAAGGCGTAGAAAGATCTTTAGGTGCATTACCTATTTTTTATGAGAACATAGAAAAACGTATTCCAAGAAAAGATATATATGAAGTAACTTCACGAGCAATTGCAAATGGATTAATTGTTGATAATGATAAAAGAGATTTTGAACACATATACATATATGGACCTTATGAATATGAAGATGGAATGGAATCATTAAGCTCATCTTTAGTGGGTGCCGATTTTTATCATTTAGATGCCAAAGCTTATGGTAATAGCATTGAATATGCGCAATGTGAAATTATTGGTGTAGGATGTGTTCCTCTTTTTGATTATCATTGGGCTGAAAATACTTGGGTTTATGATAAAGGAAAACAAACAGATAAACGTTATATTGATTTAGAATATTACGGATTATTTCTAAAAAAAGATTGTTCAAATATTAAAGAAATCGTTGAAAAAATAAATGAAATATACTCCAATAAAACCTTACATAAAAAATATCTTGATTGTAGTCTAGAGATTACAAGAAATCATTGTGACTGTGATTGGATTTTTTTCTATTTATTAGAAAATATTCAAAAAATAGAAAAAGCAAAAATAATAAAAGTAAAAACAAAAGCTTTGTTTTAATATAAAATATTTTAAAATAATTAAACATATGAGTTTAGATCTTAGATTAAAATATAAACTAGAAACCGGATGTTCTCCAACACTTGGAAAATTTTTTATTAATAATTCAACCGGCGAAATGGCCTGTAATTATAAAGGAGATTTAACGGATGAATATGCACAATGGTTAGAAGAACATTTTTTAGTGGATGAAATACGTAAAGAATATAAAAATAGTACTGGTAAAAATGGTGTATATTTTAATATAGCAAAAAAACTTAGTGAAAAATATACACCCAATTATACAAAAGATTATAAATCATGGCTAGAACATAAAATTGAAAAAAAATATGAATTTAATAAATGAAAAATATGAAAAAGTATATTGCATTTCTTTAAAGGAAAGAAATGACAAATACGAATATTCCTTAAATCAATTTAAAAAACATGGTATAGAAGTAGAATTTTATCGTCCAGTAATACCCGGATATGCATATAAATTAATTGAATTATACGCAGACAAATATAATGATTATAAAACAAATCATATATTATTTAATAAACAATTTCCTAATGAATTGGGGGCAATGCAATCTCACTATTATGTTATAAAAAGTGCATTACTTGAAGGTGCTAAAAATATTTTTGTATTTGAAGATGATTGTGCATTTCATAAAGATTTTAATAATCTTCTTCCAAAATATTTAAATACCATTCCAGAAGATGCTGATGGAATATTATTATATTCCTATATGTCAAATATAGGTCCGCAAAATATAAGAGTTTCCCCAAGATGGACTAAAGGTTATATGAGTTGGAGTTTAATAGCATATGGAATGAATGATCGTGCAATGAAAGAATTTATACGTATTCAAGATTCACAACCTATGATTGCAGATAAAACAACCTGGATAATGATGACTCAACTCGGATATAAATTTTATATTGCCACGCCACCTTTGGTAATACCTTCTAAAATATTAACATCATCAATACGAAATGAAAACAAAAATTATGAAAAACCCCAATTTTTAGGAGGAAATATATTTATGTTAGGAATAAATGTAAATGATTATGAATAAAAAACTTTTATATTTAATAAGTATAAAAATAATAAAATAAAATAAAATTATGTCAAAATTTATAGATGTTAATATTTTACCATTTACATCAGAGGAATTAGAATATTTTGAATCTGAAATGAAAAAATATAAACCTCCAAAAATATATAAATGGGTATTTGGCTCATTATATAAATGGGGAAAATATTTTATGCCGGCGCTATTTTTAATTATATTAATATTAGCAATTATAGATATTATTGCTAATATTAATTTATTTAATATAATTAAATTATTTGCGTTTTTCTGGATTTTCTTTATAGGCGGCGCAGTATTAGTTGCATGGGTTGCACATAGAATAAAGGTTAAAAAAGAATGTAAAAGATTAGGACTTACATTATATCAGTGGAATATATTAGCAATTGCATTTCAAATAAAATATGTTTAATACTTTAAAAATTTATGTATTATGAATATGTATTCACACCAAGAGTTATTTGAAGAATATAATTTAGACGTATTATCCGGTGATATTCTTCATAAAATTGATTTATTTCTGTGCAATACAGATTTAGATGATAATCAAAAAAGAAATTTAATTAATCTTATTTTAGATATTTATAAAAATGGTTTCCATCAATAAAAAAATATTAATAATAGGAGATAGTTGTAAAGATATTTTTATATATGGAAAATGTGATAGATTAAATCTTGAGGCACCAGTACCTATTTTTGTAGAAAAATATAGAATTGAAAATGATGGAATGGCGGGTAATGTATATACCCATTTTTTAAAATTTGGTTTTCCTGATATAATAATAACATTTAAAACACAAAACGAGTCAATATTAAAAATTCGTTACGTTGAAGAAAAATCTAATTATATTTTATTAAGAGTAGATTATGATAATATAATAAAACCTATTACTAAAGAACAATTACCTGATATATCAAAATTTGATATAACAATAATTTCCGATTATAATAAAGGATTTTTAACTACCGATATTATTGAATATATTCTTAAAAAAAGTAAATTAAGTTTTATTGATACAAAAAAACCTATTGATAAATGGATAAATAATGCTACATTTATTAAAATAAATGAAAGTGAATATAATAATCCATTAAATAATTTTAAGTATATTAAAGAATTAAAAGAAAAATTAATTATAACACACGGAAAAAACGGAGCGGTTTATAATGATAAAATATATGAACCCGTTAAACACACTTTTGTGAGAGATGTTGTTGGGGCGGGAGATACATTTTTAGCTTCTTTAGCATCACATTATTTACTTTATAATAATATTGAAGAAGCTATTAAATTTGCAAATATATGTTCTGCTCAAGTTGTTTCAAAAAGAGGAGTAGCTTATCCAGATGAAAAATTACTATAAAAAATAAAAATAATTATTATGAAAAAAGTATGGGTAAATGGAGTATTTGATATTCTTCACCGAGGGCATCTTTCTCTTTTAGATTTTGCTAAATCACAAGGTGATTTTCTCTTGGTGGGTATTGACTCTGATGAAAGAGTTCGTCAATTAAAAGGAGAAACAAGACCAATAAATTCCCAGGAAGATAGAAAATATTTTCTTGAAAATTTAAAATTTGTAGATAAAGTAATAATATTTAATACAGAAGAAGAATTAAATAATGTAATAAAAGAATATAGTCCCGATATATTTGTTGTTGGGACAGATTATATGAATAAAAAAATAATTGGTAAAGAATGGGCAAAAGAAATAATATTTTATGATAAAATTCCGGGATATGCAACAAGATATATCATAAATAAAATATATACTTCACAAAAAACAATCGAATTTAAAGGAAAAATATATCCAAGATTTCAAAGCATAGGAAATGCCGCACAATTTGCTATACCTTTTGCATTATATTTTTGTCAGGGTACTGGTTATGATATCGGTTGCGGAAAAGAAGAATGGGCATTTCCGGGTTCAATTCCAATCGATCCAATTATAGATAATAGATATAATGCATTTAATCTTCCACAAAAAAATGTAGATTATATATTTTCAAGTCATTGTTTAGAACATATACCTAATTGGGTAGATGCTATGGATTATTGGTATGATGTATTACGTCCCGGAGGAATCCTTTTCTTATATCTTCCTCATTATAATCAGGAATATTGGCGCCCATGGAATAACAAAAAACATTATCATTGCTTAAATCCTCAAATAATTGTTGATTATATGAAAGATAAAGGATATAAAAATATATTTTATAGTGAAAGAGATTTAAATGATTCATTTATGGTTGTTGGTGAAAAGCCATTAGAATAATATGGGCGAATTAAAAAAATTTGATCTAAAATATTATATTGATAAGTATAATATTAAAACATTTATAGAAACCGGAACTTATAAAGGTGATGCTATAAAGTATGCTTTAAATTTTGGTTTTGAAAAAATATTTTCAATTGAGTTAATTACATCAATATATCAAGAATGTGTTGAAATATTTAAAAATGAAGATCGGGTAATATTATTAAACGATAATTCTATAAATGGTTTAAAAAAAATTTTAACATCATATAATGTTGGAATAACATTATTTTGGTTAGATGCACATTTGCCCCAAATACATAAAGAATTTGATAATTCTATAGAAATTAACTATAATAAAAATAAGGATATTTTAATACCATTAGAAAAAGAATTATATACTATAACTAATAATAAAGATTTTAGTAAAGATGTATTTATCATAGATGATTTACGAATATATGAAAGAGGACCATTTGAAAGGGGAGAATGGTTAGAAATAATAAATTTTTATCCTGATGGTATTAAATTTGTTTTTGATATGTTAGATAAAACACATTTTATTGTGCGTTCATATAATGATGAAGGATATATAATCTGTACACCAAAAACTTTTTAATTATGGCATTTAGAGTATATACGTATCAAGGCTTTGGAGATGCGTTATTATTTTATTCAATTTATAAAGAGTTTGCTAAAAGATTCGGGAAAATACATTACGTATCACATGAAAGAACTGATTTAGTATTTAATAGCATTAAAAGATTATATGAAACAATTCCAGAAGTAGAAGTTATTAGAGAACCAATAAAAGGGTGGCCGGATGTAGATTGGGCTCTTGGTGTGGGAGATATATGGCATCAAACTCTAAGTCCATGGCTTAAAAATATTTATTTGCCTCTTTCTGAAGAAATAAAAAAAGATAAATTGAATTGGTATTATGATTACTATATCTATAATACTACTAAGGTTCCTTTTCATTTAAAATGGGATAATTTTTATATAAAAAGAGATCTTAAACGAGAAAAAGAAATCTATTATGATATATTAGGATTAAAAGATAAAGAAGAATTTTTATTTTTACACGAAGATCCAAGCAGGGGATATGAATTTTATGAAAAAGGATATTACTTGGATAGAAATTATTTAAATCATAATATACGTTGGATAGAGATGTTTAAATTACATGAATATGATGTAAATTTATTAGATTTAACATATACACTGGAAAGAGCTGCCGAAATTCATTCTTTTTCAAGTTGCGTACCGATATTTGTAGATTTAATGTTTAAAGAACATCCCGGAAAATTATATTTTCACTATTACGCCAGAAAAAACATAGCATTTTATCATCCTGTTTTTAGAACAAATTGGATAGAAATATTAAATAGAAGTGATGAGGCGGAAGAAAAAATGACAAAGGAACCAATGATATATGTAAATTATCGTAGTAATAATTATAATATAAATACAGAAAAATTTATTGATGAAAAAGAAGATTATGAAATAAAAGAACATATAAAAAATACTTATGGAAAACTTTATAATTATGATGAAATTTATTATGATGATAATATTTCTGTAATTACTCCCACTGGAATAGGTGATTATATAGTAGTTTCTGGCGCAATAAAAGAATTGGCTAAACGACATAAAACAATAAATTATTTTATTTCACCCTTTTATCAAAAGGAATTACAAAGATTATATGAAACAACACCTAATGTAATATTAAGAATTGAAAATCCCGATGAAAGAGGAGAAATACAAATACCCCGTAACACATTATTTTTTGGAATGTATTATTTTAATGAAATAGAAAAACGATATCCTGACATTCATTGGGATAGAATTTATTATGGTCAATTAAAGATGCCATTACGTTTAAAATGGGATAATTTTTATATAAAAAGAGATCTTAAACGAGAAAAGGAAATTTATTATGATATAATAGGATTAAAGGATAATGAAGAATATATTTTTATTCATGAAGATCCTACAAGAAATATGTATATTGATAAAAAATATATCCCAAGAAATATCAGGTGGGTAAATCCCGTAAATTTTTATCATCTTAATTTAAATTTCTTTGATTTTTTATATACTATTGAACGAGCAAAAGAAATACATGTAATGAATAGTTCTTTTCTTTGTTTAATAGATACAATAGAACTTAAACATAATAATTTAAATTATTATCGTTATACAAACGATTTTGATGGTAAAGATTATAATAGAGAAAAAGAAATTGCACAATTAACATTTAAATTAAATTGGAAAATTAAATAATATGGCTCATGTTGAACAACATTTATTTTTAATGTATGTTAAACAACGTTTCCCGCAATATTTTGAAAATGTAAAAGTTTTAGATTGTGGTTCATACGATTATAACGGAAAACCTGATCATCTTTTTAAAAATTCTGAGTATATTGGAATAGATATTGCGCCCGGAAGAAATGTACATATTGTTTCAAAAATACATGAATTTGATTATCCAGATGAATATTTTGATACTATAATTTCAGCCGAGACATTTGAACATGATATGTATTATGAAAAAAGTCTTCAAAATATATGTCGCTTATTAAAATCTGGCGGATTATTTTTATTTACGTGTGCTACAACCGGACGACCAGAACACGGGACTTTACGAACAACTGGCGATGAAAAGGTATCATTAACTATATTATTTCCAGAATGGGCAAATTATTATAAAAATCTTGAAGAAAAAGATATTAGAGCAGCAATAGATATTGATAGTATATTTGAAGAATATGAATTTCAAACAAGAAAAGATATAGGAGATTTATATTTTTGGGGTATAAAACGAAAATCTTATTCATCTCGCATAAATATAATTAAAAAATAAATCTATTAAATATGAAAGTATTAATAACTGGAGTAGCAGGATTATTGGGTTCTAATTTTTCGCGTTATTTATTAGATAAAGGTTATGATGTTATAGGAATAGATGATCTTTCTGGTGGTTATAAAGATTATATAGATGAAAGATTAAAGGATAAAAGGCAATTTCATGAAATAAGCATAAATGAAAATATATCCAATATCTTTGAATATTATAAACCTGATATTGTTTTTCATTTTGCTGCATATGCCGCTGAAGGTCTTTCTCCATTTATACGAATTTATAATTATAAAAATAATGTTCTTGGCTCGGCAAATGTAATAAATAATTGTATTAAATATGATGTTAAAAAAATTATTTTTACTTCATCAATGTCAATTTATGGAAACGGAAAGATTCCATTTACAGAAGATCAAATACCAAAACCAATAGATCCATACGGTATTGCAAAATATACAATTGAACAAGATATAAGATGTGCATATGAACAATTTGGTTTAAATTATTCAATAATAAGACCTCATAATGTTTTAGGAATATATCAAAATATTTGGGACAAATATAGAAATGTAATAGGTATATGGATTTATAATGTTCTTCATAAAAAACCAATTTTAATTTATGGTGACGGAGAACAAAAAAGAGCATTTTCGGATATAAAATATTGTATGGAGCCATTTGAAAAACTTATATATGAATTTAATGGAGAAATATTTAACATAGGATCTGATAAAGAATATTCACTCAATGAAGTTGCTAATATATTTAAAAATATAGTTAATAAGTATGGGTATGATTGCCAAATAAAACACGTTGAGGCTAGACATGAAGTAAAATTTGCATATTCAAGCCATGAAAAAGCAAAAAGGATGATGGGATTTAAAGATAATACTGATATATCGGAACTCATAGAAAAAATGTTTATTTGGGCAAAAGATCAACCAGATAGAGATATTAAATATATGAATTATGAAATAGAAAAAAATTTATATAGTTATTGGAAATAATTATGGAAAAATTAAGAGTAGCATTTGTTGATTTTTGGCCAGAAATAAAGGATGAAAATATATTTCTTCCTATTTTAAAAAAATATTTTGATGTAGAAGAAACAACTATTAAACCGGATGTTGTATTTCATTCAGTATTTGGAAAACCATTAACTGCATCAAATTATAATAATTGTAAAAAGTTCTTAATAATAGCCGAGAATTATAGACCATATAATTTTCATCATATGTATTCAATTTCTTTTGATTCACATAGTGAAACAAATTACAGACTTCCTTTATGGCAAATTTTTTTAATATTACAGCCAGAATTAAAAGATGTTCTTTTTAATAGAAGTAATAATGTAAAAACATTTGAAAGATTTGCATCTTTTACGGTATCAAACCCTAATAATTTTTTTAGAAATTCTTTTTTTGAACAATTAAATTCTTATAAAAAAGTACATTCATACGGAAAATATAGAACTACAGATATTGAATTGCTTAATTTTTCAAAGGGAAAATATTGGAGAAATGCTAAATATCAATTTTTTCTAAAACATACGCATAAATTTGCCATTACTTTTGAAAATAATTCCTATCCAGGTTATTGTACTGAAAAATTAATGGATGGTTTTTTAGGAGGGAGTATTCCAATTTATTGGGGAGATCCAAAAATACATAAAGATTGGAATGAAAAGGCATTTATAAATTCTATGAAATTGGGAGTTAATACATTAGATATTGTAAAAAAATTAGATAATGATCCAAAAATGTTTGAAGATATGTATAATCAACCGGTATTTACAGAAGAACAAAAGAAAATGCATATAGAAAATATTGAAGGATTTGAAACTTGGTTAATTGAAAAAATTAAAAAATAAGATGAACAATAATTTAAATATGAATATAATTATTATAAGTCTTGAAAGAGCCAAGGAAAGAAGAGAAAAAATTATATCTCAATTAAAAACATTGGATATTGAAGCAACTATTCTTGATGCGGTTGATGGCAAAACTCTTTCTGAAGAAGAAAAAAATAAGTATATTAATAATCCTGGCGGTTGGAGACATGGTGAAAAATTTAAACCCGGTGAAATAGGATGTATAATGTCAACAATTAATGCCATTAATTTGGCAAAGAAAAATAAATGGGAATATGTTACAATAATGGATGATGATGTTATTTTATCCGAAGATTTTAAAAAAGGCTTTAATTTTATTTTTAAAATTATTCCTTCCGATTGGCAGCATATATTTTTAGGCGGATTTATATATTTTGCTTCTCCTCCTATATTTCAACCGAGTGTTGTACCAGTAACATATAAAGTTTCGGGCTCATATTGTTATGTATTAAGAAATACAATATATGATATTTTTATAAAAGCACTTTCTACATTTGAATTACCTGTAGATGATACAATTGAAAAACTTTATAAAAATAAAATTATTAAATCTTATATATTTTTTCCATTTTTAGCATATCCAAATGTAGAATATTCATATATATGGGAAATAAAAGATCCTGGGAAAGTACATCCAAGTATTAAATATTTTAAAAATAAAATATTTTAATAAATGAATAATATTGTTTATATATATCATCATTTAGGATTAGGGGATCATATTACAGCAAATGGAATGGTGCGTACAATTACAAAAAAATATGATAAAACATTTCTTTTCTGTAAACCACATAATTTTAAAAATGTATCATTTATGTATAAAGATCTTCACAATCTTAAATTAATATTAATGAATGATATTGAAGTTAGAAGTTTTATAAAATTAAATCCTTCTAATAATTATATTATTGCGGGGCATGAAAAATTTTGGGAAATTTTTAATTCACCAAATAATACATTACAATTAGATGAAATTTTTTATTCATTGGCTAATGTTCCTATAGAAAATAAATGGAAAGAATTTTTTGTACAACGAGATATAGAAAAAGAAAAAGAAGTATTTAAAAAATTAAATCTTAAAGAAGGAGATATTTATGCATTTGTTCATGATGATTTAGACAGAAAAATTACTAAAAATTTACCCAATATGAAAATTATTAAACCCGATAATAAAGAATTATTAATTTTTGATTATTTATATACAATTGAAAATGCGACAGAAATACATTGTATAAATAGTTCCTTTTTTTGTTTAATAGAATGTATAGGAATAAAAAAGGATAAAATGTTTTTACACGAATATGCCAGAACAGACATAGGAAAAAATACAAGAGGATTAATTAAAAGTCCATGGATAATACTTAAATAAAATATTATGAAAAGGGCTCTTATTACAGGTATTACAGGACAAGATGGAAGTTATCTTGCAGAATTTCTTCTTAAGAAAAATTATGAGGTTCATGGAATAATTCGTCGTTCTTCATCATTTAATACTGCAAGATTAGATAATATTTATAAAGATCCTCATACACCGGACAATAACTTATATTTATATTATGGTGATGTAACAGATACATTGTCAATTGATCAAATAATACAAAAAATTAAACCGGATGAAATATATCATTTAGGTGCGCAATCTCATGTAAAAGTTTCATTTGAAGTTCCTGGATATACATGTCAGGTTGATGCCTTTGGTACGCTTAATATGTTAGAAGCAATGAGAAAACATACACCATATGCAAAATTTTATAATGCAGCAACATCAGAATTATTTGGTGAAGCATTAGAAATTCCACAAAATGAAAAAACCCCATTTAATCCAAGAAGTCCGTATGGTGTATCAAAACTTTATGCATTTTATATTACAAAGGTTTATAGAGAAGCATATAATTTATTTGCAGTAAATGGAATTCTTTTTAATCACGAGAGTGAAAGAAGAGGAAGTACATTTGTAACCAAAAAAATTACAGAAGGATTAATTAAGTATATAAAAACCGAACAACCTTTTTATTTAGGAAATATTTATGCAAAAAGAGATTGGGGATATGCACCAGAATATGTTGAATGTATGTGGAAGATGTTACAACTAAATGAACCAGAAGATTTTGTAATAGGAACGGGAGAAACACATACAATAAAAGAATTTATAGATGAATGTTTATTATATTTAGATAATTATAAAAATTTTGAGTGGAGAAAAGATGATAAGGGAAGAGAAATACTATGGGATACATTAAAAAATAAATTGGTTATTGGAATTGATGAAAGGTATTATCGACCGGCAGAAGTTAATATATTAGTAGCAGACATCTCTAAAGCTAAACAAAAATTAAATTGGGTGCCTAAAACAAAATTTAAAGAATTAGTTAAAATAATGATGTTAAATGAATTAAAAAAATAAGATGAAGCCTTTTTTATTAATCGTTGATAACAGAAATATAAAAAATATCTTTAATTATAAAGAAGAAATATTTTTAGGACAAGATGGAGTAAGTATGTTAAATGACATACCAGATTTCTTTTCATCTTTTTTTGATTGGCAGTTTACTTATAATAAAATTTATACTAATAATATAAAAGAACCAAAAACAATATGTTTAAAAACCGATCTTTTACCGCGTTTTATAAATTATATATTACCACAAATTGATAATGAATTTATTTTAATTACAGGTTATAGTGATTTTTCGCCAGAAATTAATTTTAAAAGGGAATATAATATTCTTATTAATGATAAACGAGTAAAATACTGGTATATGAATAATATGAAAAATAAGACATCTAAAACATATTCATTACCGGTGGGTCTTGGATCAAAATATTTTCCAAATGTTAGAAAAGAATTAGTAGAAAATATAATATTAAATATTAGAAATTCAATAAAAATTGAAAATAAAATAACAAATAAAATATTTTGTTGTTTTGCAAATAAAAATTATAATATTGTTGGTAATGAACATGCTATAAGACCAAAAATTTTAGATATAATACTTTCACACCCAAAAACATTTGATTTTTATCAAAAATTAACATTTGAAGAATTTTTACTTACATTATCAAAATACAAATATGCTATAGTTCCATATGGAAATGGATTGGATCCAAATCCCACATGCTGGTTAAGTTTAGCTTTATATACTATACCTATAATATATAAAACGGATAATGTTGTTGATATGTTTAGTGATAATGATGTAGTAATATTTTTTGAAAAATTTGAAGATATACTAAATAAAGAAATATATGTTGATAAACCTTACGTAGACTTTGAATTTTTAACATATAAGTATTGGGTAAATAAAATAAAATCAAAAATATGAATAAATTAGAAGAAATAAAAAATATTCAACATAAAATACAAAAAATGTATGATGATAAAATTCTAAAAGGATCTATTCATCTTAGTTGTGGACAAGAGGCAGCAGATCTTGGAATTATCAAAGCGTGTGAAGATTTAGGATACAATTTTTTTATTTTTGGAAATCATAGATCCTTTGGACAATATTTATATTTTGCAACAGAGGATAATTTATTAAAAGAAATAAAAGAATATAAAGGCCAACATTTATATATTCCTAATAAAATATTAACTACTGGAATACAGGGCGGTTTAACCGCGGTAGCTGTAGGATATGGTATGACAGTTCCTGAAAATAAAAAAGTTTTATGTTTTATTGGAGATGGTACATTGGGACAAGGGATTTTATATGAATCATTACAATTAGCATCTTTATTTAAACCAAGAACCACTTTTATTATCATTGATAACGAATATTCAATGAGTAAAACAAAATTTTCACCAAATATTAAATATTTAGCAAAATATTTTAATTTACCATTTACATATATTAAAGATGGGTGGAATTTTAATAGTGTTTTTAAAAAAGCAAAAAAACATTGGAAAAAATATAATGGACCGGGTATAATTTATATTAAATGTAAAAGATTGTGTGGTCATTCGTGTTCTGATACTCAAAGATATAGACCTAAAGAAGAATTAATGGAAAAATTTAAAATAAAATATGAGAGCAGAATTAAATAATTTTTTTAAAGAGTTACTTCAAGATAATAGATACATATTAATTGGACAATCTATAAGAGATCCTTATGGCGGTGTTTCTAAAGTCACAAGAGGATTAAGTTTATTATATCCTGATCAGGTAATTGATACTCCAATTTCTGAAGCTGGTATGATAGGAATGTCATTAGGTTTAGCTATCGGTGGAAAAATCCCAATTGTAGAAATAATGTTTTTTGATTTTATTACATTATGTACAGATCAATTATTTAATATAGGAAAAAAATTAGATGAATTACATAATATTCCCTTTAAAATGATTATCAGAACAATGAAAGGAATAAAGGAATATGGTCCTTCTCATTCACAAGATTTAACAGATTTATTAAATGCAATAAATATCCCATGGTATATATGTGAAGGAAGAAAAACATATGAACAAGCATTATTATCTTTTGAAAAAATAATAGTTATAATAGAAGAAAAAGAAAAATATTAAAATTATGAAAGATATAATTATTCTTACAAAAGGAAAAATGAAAGAAGTAATAGAAAAATTTATTATAGAAAATATTGAATTTTCTTCTTTAAAAAATTATTTATATGAAGAAGAATTTGAATATAAAAACGAATATCTTATTATAGCTACAGGAGATATGAAATTAAGACGTCAGGTTTGGGAAAAATATAAAAACTGTAATTTTTTAAATATAAATAGATCAAAATATTCACCACAAAAAATGGGAAAAGGAAATATTATATTTCCTGAAGTATTTTTTGATTATTTTACTGAAATAGGAAATAATAACATAATAAGTGCTGGTACAACAGTAAACCATCATTGTAAAATAGGAGATAGTAATCTTTTTGGGCCCGGGTGTCATTTATCTGGTAGTGTAATCGTAGGAAATAATTGTACATTTGGCTCAGGCGTTATAGTAGAACCAAATTCAATTATAAAAGATAATACTACTATTCCTTCAGGAACAATAATTGTAGGAAATATAGAAGGAAGAATAATAGCAAAAAGAAATAAAAATATATTATCCGGAGAATATAAATATTCATCATTAAATAAATAAAAATATGGCAGATACAATTGGTAGTTTAATAGATAAGCTTTTTACGATAGATATGAAAATGTGGAATAATCAAGAATTATTCTACAAAATAAGAAAAATGTCATTTAAAGAATTTAAAGAAAGATATTTTAATTCTGAAGAAAATATTAAAGAACTTTGGGAAACATTTCAAAAAACAATTGATTTAAATCTTCAAAGAAATAAACTGATAGATGAAATTGATGAAAAAATAGTATCTTTATTAAAAGATGCTGTAAATGGAAAAGATCTGGATGATGGTGCAAATATTCAAAGAAAGCATAAAACTTATTAAATATGAAAGATGATTTGATAATTCAAAGTCATATAGGATTAGGAGATATTTTAATTTTTAGATATTTACTGGAGTATTTCTCTGATGTTTTTAGAAATATTTATATTATACCTTCATGGGATATAATGTCTCTTAAAAATAATAGTCAAAAATTTTATGATTTTATAAAAACGATTTTATATACAACATATAATATAAAAAATATAAAAATTGTAGAAGAAAAAGAAAAAGAAAAAATTATTAATGAAAATACAATAAAGAATGTTAAAACTTTTATAATTAGAGGAACTGCTATCGAATTAATAAAAATATTAAAAGATCGTTTTAAAATAGATATTAATAAAGAAATTTTATATTTAAAAAAAGATTTTTATTTAAATAATTTCTTTTTTATTGATGATAATTCATTATATAGTATTTTATCTCAAAATATTATTAATAATAATTATATAGTAATAACTTCAAAAATACGAGGATTTAATAAAAAAAATTTTAATGAAATAAAAAATGATTTTATTAAAACTATACAAAAAATATCTAAAAAATATCCAATTGTTTTATTAGGAGAAAGAATAATAGATGAATTTGAATATAAAAATCCATATAATATAAATACTATTTATACTATATATGATGATATAAAAAATAATATTGATTATATAGATTTAACAACAGATGAATTATTATTTAATCCTGATATTGAAATATTCAAAAGAGATTGTACAATATTATCAAAATCTTTAGCAACAATTGGATTTGGCAATGGTGGAAATATATGGATGAGTATATTTTCTTCTCAACAGACAATAAATTTAGTAACAACACCACATTTTATTCAAAATAATCTTATGATAGCATTAAATAAAAAATATAAAATATATTCTATTAATGAAAGGGAAAAATTTAAAAACTATATTTTATCATTATGAAAAAAATAGGATTTAAAATAAATTTAGGAATAGGAAGTATTATTATAATAAAATATATTTTAGATCAATTAAAAAAAGATTATGATACTATTTATATTGAACCAAATTTAAACCTTATAAAGATATGTAGAAATGATAAAAAAGAATTTTATGATTTTATAAAAAATTTTATAAATTTATTATTTAATGAAAAACCTTATGAAATAGTATATTCTTCTAAAAATGATTGTTTATGGATAATAGGTGATCATTATGATATTATTAAATCATTAGAAAAAAATGTACATTTAAAAAATTTTAATTTAACAAAATATTTAATAGATCCATCTTATTTATTTGAATATAAAAATTATATAGTATTATCTACTAAAGTTAGATGGGTATATCGTAAATATTATAATGATATTTATAAAGATTTTTTTAATATAATAAATAAAATTCCCGAAAAATATTCTCTTATCATAATAGGAGAACAAACAATTGATGATAATTATGAATATAAGATTCATAAAGATCATATTTTTAGTATATATGATGATATAAAAAAATATATAAACAGAAATTTTATAGATTTAACAGTTAAAGAAATGGCTAACAATCCAAATTTAGATCTTATAAAAAGAGACTGTACAATTATGAATAAATCATTATTAAGTATTTGTATAGGAGAAGGTGGAAACTTTTGTTTATCGTGTGCAGTTGCGCCAAAAACTATTTCCTTTACACAAAGAGAATTTGATATAACACTTGAAAAATTAAAAGAAAATTCACATATTAAATTATTTACAAATTTTTTAGATTTTAAAAACGAATTAGAGGAAAACATAAATAAATTAAATCATGATACCAGTTTATAAACCTTATTTTACAAAAGAAAGCTTAAGATATGCTCATGAAGCTATAGATTCTACATGGATATCAAGTCATGGAAATTATTTGTCATTGGTAGAAGAAAAATTAAAAAATATCACGAAAACAAAATATGTTATTTTAACTAATAACGGTACGTCTGCAACACATCTTGTGGCTCATGCATTAAAATTTAAATATCCTCATATACAAAATTTATTTGTTCCGGCAAATTCATATATAGCTTCATGGAATATGTTTATAATTAATCCTATGTATAATTTAATACCGATTGATGCTGATATAAATACATGGAATATTGATAAATCACAATTATATGAAAAAGAAAATACCGCAATTTTGATAGTTCATAATATCAATAGTATAATTAATGTTCCTGAATTAAAACGATTATTCCCAAATACTATATTTATTGAAGATAATTGTGAAGGTTTTTTGGGAAAATATGAAGATATATTTTCTGGTAACGCTTCAATAGCATATTCAGTATCATTTTTTGGAAATAAAAATATAACATCTGGTGAAGGTGGAGCATTTTTTACAAACGATGAAGAGATATATGAAAAAATAAATAAAGTACGATCACATGGATTTACGCACAAAAAGTTTATATTTGATGGAATAGGATATAATTATAGAATGACAAATGTGCAAGCAGCTTTACTCTATGGCCAACTTTTATTATTAAATGAAATAAAAGAAAGAAAAAATGAAGTTTTTGAAACTTATAAAAAAGAACTTAATCATCCTTTAATTGAATTTCAAAAAATAGAAGATAATACAGAACCTTCAAATTGGATGTTTGGAATAAGAATTAAAAATATTAATACCAAAAAAGATAAATTTATATCATATCTTTCATATAATGATATTGAAACTCGACCAATGTTTCCACCTATAAATTATCATAGTCATTTTTCACATTTTGGAGATAATTTTCCCATTTCAAAAGAATTATATGAATCTGTAATAATATTACCATCATATTGTGAATTGACAAAAAATGAAATAAAATATATTTCAAAAACAATTATTAATTTTTTAGAAAATGAATAAAAAAATAATATCTTTTTCAATATGGGGTTCAAATCCTAAATATACAGTAGCTGCTATAGAAAATGCAAAATTACAAAAAACCATTTATCCAGAATGGACTTGTAGATTTTATGTAGATGATACTGTTCCTAAAGATGTTATAAATTCTTTATTAGAATTAAATTCTGAAATAGTTTACATGCCTCGTTCTGATGGAAATTATGGATTATTTTGGAGATTTGAACCATTAAAAGATTTAACAATAGAAAGATTTATTGTAAGAGACACAGATTCAAGATTAAATATTAGAGAAGCCACTGCAGTAAAAGAGTGGGAAGAAAGTAATTTAGAATTTCATATAATGAGAGACAATAAAGAACATCGAGCATTTATATGTGGTGGAATGTGGGGTGCTACCTCGGAATTTATAAAAAAAATAGCGCCTGTTTATGATATTGAATTAAAAAAATATCTATCAAATTTAACTTTTTATGAATTATATAAATCGAGAGGAAAATATTTTAATACCGATCAACCATTCTTATGGAAATATATATGGCCAAGGATAATAAATTCTCATATGGCTCATATTAAAGATCTTCCAGAATTACGATTTACTGGAAGAGAACGATTATTTCCTATTGAAAATCCGGATGGTATGTTTGTTGGACAACCAATAGAAATATAAGGATTATGAAAATAATATTAGCAAATCAATTTAAAAACGAGGAAAAACGTATTCAGGAATGGATACTGTATCATAAATCATTAGGAATAAAAGATTTTTGTTTAGTAAATGATTATAGTACAGATAAAAGTATAGAATTAATTAAATCAATTCATGATGTAAATGTAGATATATTAAATTCTGATTGTCCCGAACTTCTTTATTTTAAAAATAGTGAAATGACAGAAATATATAAAGGTAGTGTTTTATTGGCACATAATATAATAACAAACTTTAAAAAAATTCATAATTTTTGTTTAAATAAATACGGAGAAAATATTATTATAGGATATTTTGATGTCGATGAATTTATTTTTTCAAATTCAAATTATGATGTTATAGAAACTATTTTAAAAAATATAAAAGATTGGCCGGTATTAAGTTTACATTCACTTGAGGTTGATTCTACTAAATTTACATTAAATTCTTGGGTTACTTTACAAACTACAAAAGCTATGTCAGAAAAAAGTAAATTTAAAAGTACACGAGCAACAACTAAAAAATCATTTCAAAATTTAAGTCTTAGAAGCTTATGTAACAATTTTAATTATTATAATTTAGAAATAGGATCTTATATTCATAATGGTGGAGTTCCAGAAGATAAAACATATACAATACCTATTAATGAATTAGCTTTTTTGCATTATAGAAACCCCGTATATGATCCAGAAATAAATATTCCTTTATGTGATACAGAATATCCTATAGTAACTAAAATAGCAAAAAAAGCATATTTTGAATTTTATGGAATATGATTATTTGATAGTGGGAGCAGGTTTATTTGGTTCTGTTTTTGCTCGTGAAATGACAGACGCCGGGGCAAAATGTTTAGTAATTGAAAAACGTAATCATATTGGTGGAAATTGCTTTACCGATAATATAAAAGGAATAAATGTACATATGTATGGCCCACACATATTTCATACAAATAATATTGAAATATGGAATTATTTAAATAAGTATTCAACAATAAATAATTATCGTTATATTGTTAAAGCTATATATAAAAATGATATATATTCTTTTCCAATAAATCTTTTTACTTTATATCAATTATGGAATGTAAAGACACCAAATGAAGCAAGAATTAAATTAGAATCTGTTCGTATTAAAAACAATAATCCTAAAAATTTTGAAGAGTGGATATTATCTAAAACGGGAGAAGAAATTTATTATAAATTTTTTTATGGATATACAAAAAAACAATGGGGTATTGAACCAAAAAATCTTCCCGTTTCAATAATAAAAAGAATCCCAATTCGTTTAACATTTGATGATAATTATCATTTTGATAAATTTCAGGGTATACCAGAAAATGGTTATACCAAAATTTTTGAAAATCTTTTAAAAAATATTCCCGTAATACTTAATACAGATTTTTTAGAAAATAAAAATTATTTTGAATTAAAGGCTAAAAAAATAATATATACTGGAGCTATTGATGAATTTTTTGATTATATATATGGGCCTTTAAAATGGAGAAGTTTAAAATTTGAACATAAAATTCTTAAACAAGAATATTATCAAGGTTGTGTAACAATTAATTATACAGATTATGAAATACCATTTACAAGAATAGTTGAACATAAACATTTTAATAATTTATTAAATGAAACAGATTTTACAATAATTACGGAAGAATATCCACAAAAATGGGATAAAAATGAAGAAAGATTTTATCCAATAAATAATGATGAAAATAATGAATTATATCAAAAATATAAATCTTTAATTGATAATTCAAAATACATATTTGGTGGTCGTTTAGCAAATTATTGTTATTATGATATGCATCAAGTTATTGAAAATGCATTAAATAAATCTAAATCCGAAATTAAATATTCTTAAATTTATAAAATAATAAAGGGGAAGTTAACTTCCCCTTTATTATATATAATCATTAAGATTATACTAAAGCTCCTGCGTTAGTATTAAATACTAATGTGATATACTGTGTCTGTGGATGGAATCCAGCATCAATAAGAGCATATCTTGATTTAATAATAACTTTTGGAGCACCTGTACCTTCAGTAATAAGCTTAACACTTTCAGCCATAAGGTATGGGCAGAAGAATACACCCGGCTCATCAACAGCGCCTTTACGTCCTACAAGTACTCTTGTATCATCCCAACGCATGTTAGGATCAACATAAAGTGTCATTCCAGCAATTGTACCAAGAGGATACAATGAACCATTTGACTGAGTAAATGTATTAGTAACAGGTGAGAATGCATATTGAGCATTTGCCTGAAGAGCTGTAGCTAACTTAGCATTTGTAACTATAAAGTTAGCGGGACCTCTTCTACCTCTATTCATAATAACATTTCCTGCAGCTAAAATGTTAGCCATTACTCTCTTAATAATAGTATCTTGGTTCTCAAATGTTGAACCAGTTACTGATGTGTAAGCTTTTACACCAGGAATTGTCATTGACTGATTGGTTACTGTGCCATCTGATGCAATATATGCATATGCGGCAGAAGTAACATTACCAGTTGATGTGCAGTTAAGATTGAGGTTAATTCCTTCAACTGCATTAGCTTCAATATGGTTTCTCCAACCATGTGCAAATAACCTTGAAAGGATGTGTTTGTTCATGCTCTGGCTGAGTTCGTTAATTCCGGCATTTTCAACCATTGCAATAACATCAATACCCCACTGTTTGTTAAGGTCTTGAATTTGTTCAAGTGTAACAGATACAGATACTTGATATGTACCAACAGCAACAAATCTTGTGAATACTTGTAATCCAAGTGCTCTTGGATATGTCATTTCACCGACACCTCTTTCCATTGGTTCATAAAGTGTTGTACCTGATACAAATGTTCCTTCCCAGTTATCTGCATCATTTTCACCTGCACCAGCAAATCCCTGTACTTGATCTTCAAGAGTAGAAATCAACGAAGGATAAGTAGTAACTGAAGCACCATATGCTCCGCCCTGAACTACTACATAACCAGATCCGTCAAAAATATCAGCAAGATTTGCAGTTGTTGATGTACTACCACTAACAGTAAATGTACCAACTTTAAACATTGCAAATCCATCAATTCTTGATTTTCCAATGTATGTAGCAGTCATGTATGTAGTACCATCTGATCCATCCTTGTAGAATGTAACAGTTGTGCCTGCACCTGAAGCATCAAGAACAGCACCAAAAGTACTACCTACATTAATCTTAAATGAATATGGAGCAGTATTTAATGCACTACTTGTGGTTGATCCTACTGTTCCAGGATTAGCTGTAGCAGGAGAATAGGCAGGAGGAGCTCCAAATGGCTGTTTTGAACCAGCATATACATAGTCCAAATAAGAAATTACTCCTGTTGGACCTGGCATAGGAACTACATTAACAAGGTCAAAACCGACTGTTCTTGCAGCAACCTGAAGTGCCATAGGAAGAAGAGCAGGCCATTTATCGCCCGAACCTTTTGCTGTAGGAGCAGCTTGTTGAGCACCGGTTGTACCAGCTACAGAAGCCGGAACTACATTACCAACACCAGGAACATTATAAAGTGTTACATATGGTGTTGTTACTCCGCCCATTGCTGCTTCATTTAATGCATGATAATGAGCGTATTTTGAAATCCATGAAAGTTTTTCTTTATCTTTTATGCCAGTCACGGATTCTATCATTGGCGCCCATTTCTGAACTATTTGTTGTTCATTCAATAATTGTTTCATAATATAATAATTATTTTTATTTTATTTTTATTTATTTTTAATAATTTGTATTAAATTGATACTTAGTGCATATTTTTAAAGATATCGGTTTTTCATATATTCACCGATACTTGCAACAAAAGTATCTAATTTTTGTTCATTTTCTTCTGGATTTTTAATATATACGGCTTCATTCAAAACCATTTCTGGTTTTTTGATTAAGCCGCTAGTTTCCCAGAAGTTTTCAATCTGGTATTGTGTATTTAAAGTATAGAACTCAGCTCTAGCTTTAATGCTTTCTTTGAGTTCATCACTTGCTCTTTTATAAGCCTCTTTATAAGCTTTAGGAGCAAGTTTTAACCATAACGGCTCATTATTTACATTTTGAGCCAAAGCATTTTCCCACAATTGTTTAATTACGTTAGAATCTGTTGTAGGAACCTTAGAAACCTCTTTGGCTACCTTTTGTTTATCGGTAACACTTAATTCAGCAAATCTTTTTCTATCCTCTGCACTTAAAAGAGCAGTAAATGGATATTGACTCTTGATTTCCTCATCTACTCTTCTTTCTTTTTCTAAATTTCGAATGATTCTATCAAGCTTTTCATTAAGATCTGCTTTTCTATTTTTAATGTCTGATAATCTATTTAAAAGTTTTTCGTTAAGATCCGATTCTCCTTTAACATCCAATTTAAGTCTTTGATTCTTTATATGTTGTGATGTTGGCCCATCCTCATCTTTCATTTTATCAATCTTTATTGATTGATGTGAAGAAAGACCGCTTCTTAACTCTTTAGGACCATTATAATAAACTTCTTGTTTTCCAAAAGATCCACCTTTCTTTTCAGGATCCATTTGAAGTTTATCATTTCCCAATGGCAATTTTTCTCTCTTAATCTTAATATCTCTTATTTTAGATAATATTGCACCTGTATCTGAATCAATTTCAATTCCATTGTTATCAGAACTTAAATCATCTGTTTTACCTGCTTTCATCTTTGGCAAATTATCTGTGTCAAGTACTTCAATTCCTTTAAGCTTAGCTTCATTAAGAGGTTTTGCTGTAATTGAATTTGTTCTAAGCATTTCATATATCTTTTCTTTAAGCTCTGGGTTTTCATTTGATTCGGCAACGGTTTCAACATATTCTAAAATTCTACGAGCCTCTTCTTTGGAAATAGCTCTTCCAAACATATCTTCTGCCCAATTAATAGAATAATTAAGATTTTTTGCAATCGATGAGGTCCATTCGTGCATACCATTAGTAGCCTTTGCAATACTACTTACCCAATCATGTAAAGCATTAATTGCTTTTGCCTTTTCTTCACCCCATTCATGTAAAGCATTAATTGCTTTTGCCTTTTCTTCACCCCATTCATTAAGCTTATTAACAGCTTTAGCTATTTTTGTATTCCACTCATTAATACCATTAAGCATTTCTGCATTATGGTCAACAACATTCGCAGTTACATTAACAACTTTAGCAATTTCACTTGTCCAATCCTGTGTTTTGTTAAGAATTTTTGCATTATAATCAACTGTTTCTGCAATTTTATTAGTTAATTCATAATGCTTATTACTTCTTCTAGCCAATGTATCTGCATAATTAGCAACTTCATTAACAGCCTTAGCAATCTCAGATTGCCAATTTAATGCATCTTCCTGAATTTTACGTAATTTTTCAACGTATCTTTTTATTGCATTAATTTCTCTAGTAACATCAGTATTGTTACTTTTTTCTATTTCATCAAGGCGTTCATTTATATTACTAAGTTCCGTTTTAAAAAGCTCCGTCCATTTTTGAATAGCTTCTTCATTTACAGTAGATAAATTTTCTTTAACATCCATTTTTTTATCATTATTTTTAATTATTCTTTTTGCTTCTTCACGTAATTGAATCTGCGGATATTTATCTGTTAAATCAAGTATGGAAATATTTTCATTTAATATACCAAACTCTTTACTTAAACTATGTGATTTACGAAAACTATAAGATTCATTAAGAGATTGAACAATTTCTTTTAATTGTTCTTTATAGGGATTATTACTTTCATTAATTTTATGTAATTGAGCAGATTCAAATCCGGGTTTTGCTACCAAATCATATGTATAAATTTGTTGAATTGAAACAGTTTTATCTTCATTTACAGTACCCGCTGCTCTAGAAGATATTGAAAGTGCAACTCCGGCTTCAAGTAAAGCTTTAGCAATTTGTCCTTTTGGTGTACCCTCTAATATTTCAACACGACCTAAAACTTGTCTTTTTTCCGGATCATACCATAAATCAGTAACTCTATGAGAAACATTGCTTAACGAAACTTCAAATCTTTCAGGATGATCTAATTCTCCTAAAAGATTACCATTAGCAATATCTTTTTTAAGATATTCCAAATGCGGAAGATATTCTTTTTCTTCATAAATTCTGCCATTTCTATTCTCAATACCAAATTCCGCGAATACTCCCTCCAAAATTATCTTACCATTACGGGTAATTTTTTGTAAATTTTGAGAAGAACGTTCGAGAATTAATAGCGTTTTATTCTCCATATATTTTTTATTTTTTTAATTTAAATTTACATAATTATTTTATTTATATATAAAACATTATTAATACAAAAAATCATAGTTAGTGCATTAAACATTATTTAATATATATTTTAAAAAAATATGAGATTATAATATATTATCAGTTAATAATTTAAATATAAATTAAATGTTAATAAAAAACACTAAATTTATATATAAACAACTCGGGGACACATTAATGTGTCCCCGAGTTTAAATTTATTAATATATAATCCTATTTTTATTTAAACATTATTTTTTTCATCTGGTTCTTGATTTAATATATCATCCAATATATCATCAAGTAATTCTTTAATATTTTCTATACTTTTATTAATAACATCCAATTCATGATCATACACAATTGGATTATCATTTGTTTCATATAAATATTGATTATTTTCATATAATGATAATATTTCATTTAATTTATTAATAATATTATCAAAATCATCATTTATGCTTAAATACTTATTTTTAACATGCTCCAATTTTTTTCGTAGCGTGTCTATAAGAATTAATCTTGGATCATATTTATAATCTTTAAGCATGATTATATTATTAAATACTTAGATTTAACTTTTTTTTGTTTTATTTTTTTAAGATCATGCAAAAATTTATTTTTTTCTTCTTGAGATATTTTATCAATAAATAATACTCCATTTAAATGATCAATTTCATGTTGTAATATTATACTTACTAATTCTGATAATAATTTACGCTGATAAACTTTATTTTCATTATACCACTCCACATCTATAAATAACGGTCTATTTATAGATAATTGTAATTCCGGAAAACTAAGACATCCTTCAATTGTTGTTATTTTATAATCAGAATAACTAATTATTTTTGGATTTATAAATACCTCTTTAAATAAAATTTCTTCGTTAGAACTTGATAAAAATTTAGTTTCAACCACAATAATTCTTTTATTTATACCTATTTGTGGAGCAGCTAATCCTATACCATTAGCATTACGCATAGTATCAAACATATTAGATATTAATTCTGGAAGAGTCGGATCATTCAGATCAACTATTTCTGAAGGTTTTTCCAGAATCTTTTCACCATAGGTATAAACAGGAAGAATCATATCATATTATATATTTATACTTTAAGTAAATATAACAAAAATTTTTGAAATAAAAAAATTTTTTAACATTTTTTTTTACAAAAAATTTACAAAACACATAGCAACTAAAGCCGTACCATATCTTTTATCAATCGTTAAAGATTCTGTAATTATATTAGGTTCTCCAAGAAAATATTGTTTATATGTTTTTTCATGTAAATCTTCTATTATTCTATAAAGTCTTTTTTCAAGTTTTTCAATTTCAAAATATCCCGCTAATTCACAAACAAGACCACCTATTTTTTTATTAAAATCTTCATCTTCATATAACCAAGAATATATTATTCCAGCGGAAATATGTTCTCCATAAAACCCATTTGCACAGGCCATTATTGAAGGTAATTCCGCACCAAATGGTGGCATTTCAATTTCATCTAATGTAACTAATTTTGCTGTAGCAGGTATAACTGAACTATAAGTTACAATATTATAATTAGAAATACCGGCATCATATAATGCCATATGATATGAACCGGGGTGAAGGGCTAATTCACTACATCCCGATCCTTTTGTAATAAAAAATTCATTAGGTATTCTTATTTCTTTCATGTCTATTATTTATTAGTAGAGGTAAAAGGACTCGAACCCTTACCTATTGATCCGAAGTCAATAATGCTTCCAATTACACCATACCTCCATTTTTATTTAATTTTAGTATTTTGAACCATTGCACCACAAGAAGGACAAGTTTTTGTTTCTTGTCCATTTATAAATATTATAACATCTTTACAATTATTGCATAATACTGAAATTTCTTCTGATTTTAAGATTTCAATATTTTTAATATATTTTTTTTCTTTTTTCTTTTTCATTAAAATTAAGAGTAATTTTTAAATATTTATTTTTACTCACTCTTAATTTGAAAATCAAAATCATTAAAATCAGAAAATTTCTTAGAATCTATATTTATTCTTTTAAGAATTTCTTCATCACTCCAGCCCCTTTTCATCATTCTAATAACACGTTTAGAAAATAAAGTATTAACAAAAATTATTACACAATATTTTTTATCTTCAGGTTTTATTTGTTTTATGCCATCGGGTTCCATAATAAAAATATCACATTCTTCCCATTCTTTTAATCCTGTTCCATAATAATATTCTCCGTGTTTAGCATATTCATAAAATTCATTCCTTTCAATCATTTCTTTAAACTTCTCTTCACTGATAAAATTATAATCTATTTTATCAAGTTCACCTTCTCTTGGTGGTCTAGTAGTATAAGAAATACTTATTTTAAAACCTTTATCCTTGAATTTATTACGTATAAAACTTTTTCCTGCTGCTACATAACCAACCAATATTATTCTTTTATGCGAGATATCTTTTATATTTTGTGTCGTATATCCTGCAAAAAATCCTCTTACCCAATAGACTCTATCTTTTAAATTATAATGAAAAAATTCTGTTAAAACTTTTTTAGTATTATCATCTTTTATTAAACAAATTTTTGATTTAAATATTACAGAATTATCCTTTTTATATTTCTTAGTTTCTACAGAAATATTTAAAGGAAACCCATATTCTTTTTTAAAGATTATCATTACATTTAAATTTTACGAATCTTTGTAACTTGTATGGGCATAACACCATCAAATTTTATAGAATATTCATATAATACAGGATGTTTCTTACGAATTTCATCTGACATGTCATCTAATGTATATGCTTCTTTCCATATTTCACTATCTAAAATATGAGAATTTATTTTTTCATCATAAATAGGACTAATTACAATCTCTTGTGTCATCATAATTTTTTAATTTTTTAATTATATTATTAAAATATTATTAAGTTTTAAAATTTTATATTTTTGTTTTATTCAAATACAAATACAGGACATACTATTCTAAATGTTAATGCAGTAGTAATTACTTTAAATGTATCTTTTTGTGTTATTATTTTTACATAATAACCGCATATGTTATTATCTATTTGTTGAAGTAAATCATATCTTATAAATTGTTTACGAATTAATATTTGTGTTTCTCTATCCATTTCTTCTAACATTTTTAAGTCTTTTCTTATCATAGAATCCAATTTTGGCCGCGAATAATTAAGTCTAATTATACTATTTCTATTAGAAGACATTTTTCTATATAATGTTTTTAAATAAGGAATTTTTCTTTCCAGTAAAGTTAATTCTTTTTTAATATCATTACAATAAATTGTATCATATATTTTAACTTCTTTAATATGTAATTTTTTATTCATTATACTTCTAGAAATAAAAGATTTTTTAATTTCTTTTTCTGGCGTTTGAACGCATGATAAAAAAGTAATAAAAAATAATAATAATAAATAAATAACTTTAGACATTTTTATTTTATTTATTCTTATTAACTTGGTATTAACAAAAATTTATATTTTAATAATCTTTTCTTCTTTTAATAATTATTATACTTATTATGCCAAAGATTAAAGATCCTATAATTATTACTAGAAATGCTAATTTTGAATTTTCAAGAAAATTGGGTACATTCATTCCATAATAACTTGCAATTAATGTAGGTATCATTAATAAAATAGATATAAGTGTTAATTGTTTCATTATTGAATTTAAATTATTAGAAATAATAGATGCAAATGCATCCATCATTCCAGATAAAATATTTGAATATATTTCTGCAGTTTCTTGTGCTTGTTTATTTTCAATAATTGCATCTTCAAATAAATCTTCATCTATTAAAGATGATATTAAAAATCAACAATAATTTAATATAAAAATCATAAAAAAAATAATTTTCTTTAATATATATATTATAATAAAAAGGAAATATATTTTATGTGGTTAAAATCTAAAGAATTTAAAAGGATACTTGGTTTATCAAATCAAGCATTATATGAAAGACGCAAGAAAGGGCAATTAAAATTTAAAAAAGTCAACAACATATTTTTCTATTGGTTAGAAGAAAATATTGAAACCGATACAAGTCGGTTCAACGTAATCTATTGTAGAGTTTCAAACATTAAACAAAAAGATGATTTAGACAAACAAGAACGGGTTTTAAAGGAATATGCAATATCAAATGGATATAAGGTCGATTATGTCTTTAAAGATATTGCGTCTGGTATGAATGAATCAAGAAAAGATTTGAACGAAATGATTAAATTGGTCGTTGAGAATAAAGTAAATAAAGTATTTATTTCATATAAAGACAGATTAACAAGGTTTGGATATAATTATTTTGAATACATATTCAAAATGTTTGGAACTGAAATAGAAGTAGTTAATCTAACAAAGGAAGAAGATTTTCAAACTGAATTAACTCAAGATTTAATTTCAATCATACATCATTTTTCAATGAAAATGTATTCAAACAGAAGAAAGGAATTAAACGCTTTAAAAAAAAGTATTGCAACAGGAAAGTGAAAACAATTAAATTACCATATAAAACCAATGAAGATTTAACTTCTATACTTAAACAATATTCTAATGTTGTTAGGTATAGTTATAATCGTTTTCTTGAAGGTAAAACAGAAAATGACATTAGAAAATTATGCAAATTATTAAATAATATTGATTTGCTCAATTCGTGGTTAATCCAGTGTGGTATTAAAGATGGTAAAGCAATACAGACAAGATTTAAAAATGAAAAAGTTATATTCGGAGGCAAATACAATTTAATCAATAGGTTAAAGAACAAAATATCCAAAGAGGATTATCAACTTAAAAGACTATGTCCTATAAATATTCAAGGTGAAGAACTTAAACAAGGAAATAGAAGTTTTAAGTTAGATATAATCGAAAATAATCAAATCGTTTTTAAATTAAGTAAAAATAAACATATAGAATTAAAATTACCCAATTTAAGAAATAACATAAAGAAAGAGTTATTTAAACTTCAACAATTTAATGAAGTTAAACAAAATCATCAAAAAGGTTATACATATTCAATTAGATTCGACTTAAACAATATTTATATTTCCTTTGAAGAATTTAAGGAAGAACCAATTAAATTAAATGAAAATAGATATTTGGGTATTGACTTAAACCCAGATACAATAGGTATTTCTGTTTTAGAAAACGATAAAGTAATTCATACTCAAGAATTTAGTTTAAAACCTATTTTTAGTAAAATTTTAAATGAAAAATTAAGTTCTAAATCAGATAGAATGAAGTATTTTCAAAACAAATTAAAGTTTGAAACGTTTGAAATCAGTAAATCAATATCCTTAATAGCTAAACAATTTAATTGCAAATTTGTTTTCATTGAAGATTTGCATTTTAAAGATTCAAGTCAAATTAAAATATCAAATAGAAAAAATAAAAATCTTTGGAAAAGAAAATTGTTTATCAATAACTTAACCAAAAGATTAAATATTTTAGGAATCAAATTGTATTCTGTAAATCCTGCTTACAGCAGTTTTATTGGAAACTTGCAATATGATTATACTGATGCAGTAAATGCTTCGATTGAAATAGCAAGAAGGGGGTATGAATATAGAATAAAGAAAAACAATAAGGGATTTTATCCAATTCTGTGGGTAAAACACCAATGGAAGGAAATGGCTACCAAATATACAGATTGGAAGAAATTCTTTACTGAAGTAAAAAACTTGAAATTGAAATATCGAGTTTCTTTAGAAGAATGTCAAAAAACTTTTAAAGTTTTTCAGCAAAATTCAACTTCAAAAAGTATGGTTTTAAATTATGTTTTTTATGATTAATTATTTAATTTATTGAATTTTGTATTTTATAATCTTTTATTAATGAATCAATTTCTTCAGATGTAGGATTTATTACATTTATCCAGCACGGATTTTCTGGTTTAGAAATTTCATCTATAACATTAAAAGAGTTAAAATATTTTATCATCTATGACATAATTATATTTTTAATTATTTTTATATATCTATGTCACCGTTTATTATTCTTGAAATTAATAATACCAGTGCTATAATCGTAAATATAATTATCCATATTAAATATACACATCCTCTTTTACATCCATAAGGATCCGATGATTTTTTTACTTCTTTATCCATAGTATTTAAAATTTAATTTTTTTTATATTTTCTTACAGGATAAATAAAGGTCGCTATTAATATAATTATTGACCATACTATTAAAAATATAAGCCACATATCTATTTAATTTTTTACATTTTACATTCCATCAAGAAGAATAATAATTGCTATAAGAATAGCCAGTATAATCGCTGCTATTATAGTACATCCTACTTTGCAGCCTTCTTCTATACATCCGGGTGAATCATTTGAAGCCATAGTGTTAAAAATTTAAAATTAATTTTAATTAATTTAATATATACGCCACAAGAGCAATTATAGCTAATGCAATTATAGTGAACAAAATATCACAAATAACTGCGCAACCAAATGAACACCCAAGGGGGTCATTATCGGGAAATAATTTATTTTCTTCCATTTTTTTAATTTTAAATTAAACATTTTGCGGAGAGTGTGGGACTCGAACCCACATATCATTTTTATAACGATCTACCAGTTTAGCAAACTGGCCCCTTCACCAATTTGGGTAACTCTCCATTTTGCGGAGGCAGAGGGACTCGAACCCACACATCAATTTTCATTGATGAACGATTTTCAAGACCGTGCCAATACCAATTATGGACTTATACCTCCGTTAGAGCCGATGGAGGGATTCGAACCCCCGTGGGAAAAATTCCTACGGTTTACAAGACCGTCGCCGTCGACCACTGGGCCACATCGGCAAATATTATTTATCACCAAATTTTTTTCTACAATATTCTTCTCCATCCTTTGTTAAAAAATAAACTGTTTCGCCATTTTCATCCTCCATGCTATCTACTAATTTATTCTTTTTAAAAAATTCCAAAGATACATATATATAAATATTATTTAATAAATCTATTGCTTCTTCCATTGTTAAAACAAGATCTTCACCCTTAATAAACTTTTTAATCATTATTTTCTCTATATAAGGTACAGCAACGGATTCTACCCATTTCATATCATCTGGATATTCTTCTTTAAATTCATTTTTCATGGCATTAAAAATTTTTAATGCTACTTCTTCTACTGGAGCTGGATAAATATTATTCATAAACTATAATTTTTTGTGGGCTCTGAGGGTTACGATCCCTCTACCTTCTGATTATGAGTCAGATGCTCTAACCGATTGAGCTAAGAGCCCAATAATTAATTATAGGCATAACCGTGATTCTGTTTTAATCTATCATTTATCTAATCACCTACCAGATTATTATAGAGTTGCCTTTCTCTAAATCTATTTGGCTTTCACCCTCTACAGTAATAGCGATTTATTGAATCTCCTGTATTTGGCAATAGTGTCACGAGTTTCCTCTGAATTTTAAAATTCAGCGATAGATTACCTATAATTAAATTTCAAAGAACTGTTACTTCTAAAATTTCATTTGCTATACTTCTCCATTCATTTATGTCAAGATCAAAATATCTTAAATTTTTATATTCCTTTTCTTCTCCCTTTGGTTTTTTATTTTCAGGAATTATATCCATTAGTAATGTACCATTTGCTTCACGCAAAGATCCATCTTTCTTTTTATATTCAAAATGAACCTTTCCGCTTTTCAAAAGAATCTTTAATTCATCTATGGTTAATGTTTTCATAAGTTTTTAATTTTATGTAAATATAACAAAAATTTTTGAAATAAAAAAATTTTTTAATATTTTTTATAAATTTTTTGGGGGCACGTACCCCCAAAAAATTAACAATAATATGGAAGCACAATTTCAAATTATTGAAATTAATGAATCGGTTATAACAAATATTGTTATATTTAGTTTGCTTCTCATAAATATATTATTTTATTATTTATTTTAACCATTTTTTAAAACTTTTAAATCCTTCTTTAACAGGAGGTTTTAAAATCTTTTGAAAAATAGATATCATTTGCATTGAAGGCTTATAAATTAAAACCCCGTTTACTTTATAAACATCAGGATCAATTTCCCCCACATATCGCCATTTCATTTTTTCTCCTTCAATTACTCTAACTTCATATAATTCATTCCCTTTTATAACCGTATAATTATAAAATGAATTAGAATTATTACGAAATATTTGAAGATATGGCATTTTAAAATATATTTATATATATATTTACTATATTTTATAACCTTTTTATTATTCTTCCCCTTGATAAATCATATGGACTTATTTCAACAACAACTTTATCACCAGGTATAATTTTTATTGAATTTAAACGTATTTTTCCAGAAATATGACATAAAATAATATGTTCATTATTTAATTTAACTCTAAAAATAGAATTTCCAAGAGATTCAATTACACTTCCTTCTAATACTATATTTTTTTGTTTTACCATTTTGAATATTATTTTTTTCCGTATTTTTTAGCCCACTCGGGTTTTCCAAAATGCCATGAATTACAAGCCGAACATTTATATACAACTGCATCTTTAGAAATTAAATTCATAGAAATATGAAAATCGCATGCAGTTTTTGCATTTTTTTCAGAATCAAATTTAGTTCTACGAACTTGATCTTTTCCTATTCCAACTAAACATACACCCTTTTCACCTTTCATAAATTAAATATTTACTTTTTTTCTTTTTTATTTTTATCTTTATTTTTATATTCTTCAATTGTATTTTCTTTAAAAGAAAAAACTAAATCTGAATCACAAATACTTTCTATTAAAGAAAATGCTACTACAGAATATTTAAATTGCCTTAAAAAATATAAATGTATTAAATAAGATATAATACTTAAAATATTAATGCCTAAAGTAATAAAAGAATATATTTTAAACACCATTAAAAAAATTGATACAATTAATAAAAAATATGCTATTATTTTAAATAATACAGAGTATGATGTGATAATATGTAATATTTCTCGATGATATGCCTTTTGAGTATCACGAAACACGTTTATATCGCCGTTCATTAATATTTCATCTAAATATCTTATAGTTTTTTTACGAGATCCCTTTGGATATTTGAATTTAAATCCTTCAAAATACAATTCTTTCATATTATTATAAATTTTAATTATTAATTATATGGTAAAAATAATAAAAAAATTTGAAATAAAAAAATTTTAAACAAAAAAAGTTCAATAATTATTGAACTTTTTTCACTATTTTAATATTTTTTAACATTTTTAACATTTTATGCTCCTGAAACTGAGTGTTTTGCTCCGCCCGCTACTTTATAACCAACAACTTTTATTTTTCCATTTTCATCTTTAAATAATTTTAATATTCCAATTGCGGGATCTTTTAATACCTCGGATAATTGTTTTATAATATCCTGTTTTATATCCAACGAAAAATTCAAAACAGTTTTCTTTAATCCTGGGCGCTCAGAAAATTGTTTTGCAAATGCAACTTTTATGGCATTATCAATAATTTTTTCATTATCTAAGTTTTCCATTGCTTGTTTAACATGGGCTCTCATACTTTTAAAAAAGTCTGTCACGCCTTCATCAATTTTATATCTTAATGCTTCATCAATATCAGGTCTATGTAAAGATCTTAAGAAACTATTATCTTTTAGCATTCTTTTTGCACAATCTTTCGCAGAATCCCCATTTTTAAAACATTTTAAAACAAAATCTATTTTTTTATTAAATAATTTTTCTAGACGATCTTCATCAAAATCTATATTTTTATTATTTAAATTTTTTACTATAAATAAATAAACCAACCATTCATAATCAGAAAAATCAGTTCTATTTGGACCACCATGGGTTTTACTTTCATATAAGCTTTCTGGAACAAGTTTTCTCATATTATAAAAATTATTTTAATATATTTTTTATATATATCTTTTTAGAAAAATATTTATTTATACTTTTCATTTATATATTTTATTAATTTATCTAGATCTTTATCTACATTATAATTAAATAATCCTTTACATGATTCAAGAAATTTAATTCTTTTTTCTTTATATTCTTTAGGAGATAAATGATTATACTCCTTTCTTATTAATTGTTCATTTTTTATTAATTCATCATAGCCTTTCATAAATTTTTGATTATCTGCTTTCCAAAAAATATTAGCCAATTTTTCTAAAGGTTTTTTTCTATATTTTGTAGTTTCAATTAAATAACATACAGTATTTATCATTTTTGGATCATCATTTTTAAATGAAGCTTTAAAAAATTCTATAGATTTATCTTCATTATCATTTCTTTTAGGATCATAAATTACATCATGAAAAAATGCAGCCAATAATAGTGCATGTTTTTCATATACATTTAAATATTTAAAATCTGGATTTTTTTCAATATTATTAATAATCTCTATTAAATGATTTTCATTATGATAAAAACGATGACTTTCATTCCATTTACGTGGTAATTCTTTAATAAAATCATCTTTTATATATAATTTAAGAATTTGTTCAAATTCCTGAAATATATTATTCATTTTCTTTTAAATTTTTAAAAATAATATCTTGGCATTTTTGGCACAAGCCAAATATTATGAATTCATGAATAGATGTATCATCACGAAAATCTTTAAGATTAATATCTTTATTACAAAGAAAACATTTTCTATTTTCTAATAATTTATTAGATTGTTGTTTGTTGGATTTTTTATTTTTTAAAAACATATTTTAACCATGCAAAATTTTTTCTATTTATAAGATAATTATTATATGTATTATTATATGCTTCTTTTTCAAAAGAAATTCTATAATAGGCTTGTGTAAATGGAGGAAGTATAAGTTTTAAAAACCATTCTATAACATACCATATATAAAAAAATAAAAATGGAAAGATTGCCAATAACAAAAATATCCACCATAAAAAAACACTATTCATTATTAAAATAATTGTCGATATAGTAGATATAATTATTCCAAGAAAAAACATTTCTTTTTGTTGTTTCCAGTGTATTGATTCATGAATTCTTATAAGACTATTAACAGAAATATAATATTCCGGAGACAAATATATACCAAAGGGAAAAAGAGTAATTGCTGCAATTTTATTACATGTTAAGATTTGTAATAAAAAATTCATTTTTTTGAATTTTGTAAATCTCATAAAAAAATAATTTAGAGCGGAAAACGGGACTTGAACCCGCAACCCTCAGCTTGGAAGGCTGATGCTCTGACCAAATTGAGCTATTTCCGCATAAAAAAGGATTGAATGCCGCGGCATTCAATCCAGGGATTTTAATATTCCCATTAGGCATCCTTACTCAAGGGTAACGTTAAGCCTGTAACGATCATGTTTAAGTTAACATAATATAACTCCGAATTTATTTTATAACGCATCGGGGCGTTAAAGCATCTATGGTTTAGCTCTAACCCTTCCTTTCGACGGAAGACACGGTCTTTTTTTACGTTAAAGACAAACGTACACATTCGCGTGTAAACGGAGTGAGCGAGAAACGGGATTCGAACCCGCAACTTCAACCTTGGCAAGGTTGCACTCTACCTATTGAGCTATTCCCGCATAAACAATTTATCAAAGAACAATTTTTATATTTTATATATTATACTTAAAAAAGTTTTAAAAATTTATATTTTATTTTAATTTTCTTCCAGCCATTCTTCAATTTCTTTTTCTATGAATTTCTTAATATTCTGTTTTTTATTCTTCTTAAATAAACGATGAGGATGTTTAAAATTTTCATCATAATCATTATTTTTATATTTTTTTTGATTTTTTTTGGTTTTTTGGTTTTTAAAATAATTTTTTGTTTTCATTTTATTAAAATTATTTATTAATTATTAGTAGCCCGTGTAGGACTCCAACCTACAACCACATGCTTAGAAGGCATGTGCTCTTGCATTTGAGCTAACGGGCCATTAATTTATTATATTTAATACCTCGTGTGTGCTTAGAAGGATTCAAACCTTCATTCTTCTGATTCGTAGTCAGATGCTTTTTCATTTAAGCTATAAGCACATATATTAAGGGTGAAAGAGGGGACTCGAACCCCCAATCTTCAGAGCCACAATCTGACGCTTTAACCATTTAAGCCACATTCACCGTATTTTATTATTTTTTTAAAAATCTAATTTTAATTTCATTTGAACCATCTAAGGATCTTATATAGATAAATGCTTCTGAATTTCCTTCTTCTACCGATTCATATACTACACTATTATCCATATTTATTATTACTTGTTTATTTACTTCTACAGCAGCCTTTACCTTTTCATTTAATTTAAGTTCCATTTATTTATTATAATTTTAATTTTCAGAATAACATATTAATGCAGGATATTTATAAATATTTTTTTCATCTCCATCGTGCCACCTTTTTTTAAATTCTTTTACACTGAGAATACGAATTTTTCCATAATTTGGATCCATAAATTTTACTATTTTGTTATCTACATATAATACTACTACGTAATGACCATATTCTATAGTTTTATGCCATGGTTCATTATATTTTTTTCTATGTTGTATACTTACAATAACTGGATGATTTAATGATGTATAAAATTTTAAATTTGATAAATTACTTTTTTCACTTTTTACTTTTATTCCAGATTTTCTTAATATTTTAAGTATTTCTTCACCAGATATTCCTTCATCTGCCTCTTTAGGAGGATCAAATAAATCATAAATTTCTTTATAGGAAAAATTATATCCAAAATATTTAAATATACACCAGGTAACACAAACACCGCAATCATGACCATTTCTTTGTTGTTTTACTGGAAAATTTTGTAATAATTCATTCATATGGGTAACATTTATTATTATACAGCAAATATAATAAATGTTTAATTACTATATTAAATATTTAACATTTTTTAACATTTTTTAACATTTATTGTACCGGTGAGGGGACTCGAACCCCTGATATTATGATAATTACACTTCATGAGAGTGTTGCAGTTGCCACTGTGCCACACCGGTGTGCATCCTGATGGATTCGAACCATCGGCCTTAACTTTGTAAGAGTTACGCTCTTAACCAACTGAGCTAAGGATGCAAAATAAGTGGGCACAGAAGAACTCGAATCTTCATTTCGTCCTTATCAGAGACGTGTCCTTACCTGTTAGACGATGCGCCCAATATTGTGCTCCTGATCGGATTCGAACCGATATAATCCTAAGGATTGATGGATTTTGAATCCATTGCGTACTACCAGTTTCGCCACAGGAGCAAATAAGTAGAGAAAAATTAGAAGAGATTTATTGATCGTTTAGATAACGATTGCTTATTACAGCACGAAGTATCTCTTTCTATCACTACTACTTGTGCCTTCGATGGGATTCGAACCCATAATGTCTATATGACACTTGCTCCTTAAACAAGTGAGTCTACCAATTCCTCCACGAAGGCAAATCTTGCGGGGAAACCGAGATTCGAACTCGGAATCGCAGATTAACAGTCTGACGTGATACCATTTCACCATTTCCCCAAATTGGCGGGGATGACGGGGATCGAACCCGCTATCTCTAGTGTGACAGACTAGCATGTTACCATTAACACTTCATCCCCAAATTTTGTGGACTGTAGGGGACTCAAACCCCTGACTGGTGCGTGCAAAGCACCTGTGTTATTCATCTATACCAACAGCCCATAAATATTTTGCAGGCCGTGGAGGATTCGAACCCCCATGGAATAATTCCAACCTCGATTTTGGAGACCGGTGCCTTACCATTAAGGCTAACGACCTGTTTGTGACCCCAGTGAGACTCGAACTCACACAACTATCTTAAAAGGATAGGATTCTGCCGATTGAAATTATGGGGTCAAACCAACCAATATGTCAAAGATCTTAAATTAAAAAGGCGGGAAACTTTTAAGTTTGCCCGCCTTTAAGATTTTTTATTATTTTATTAAGTACCTATATCTTTATAAGCGGGCATAAAATTTCCTCTAATGCTATCATCAGCATTCCACTTCATTGCAATATGTTTAAACAAGAATATCATTTTTTATTTATTTATTTATAATATTATTTTATTATATAAAAGTTTTATTTTTTTTAAAAAATTTTTAATAAAAACTGTGCAACTTTGTCTTAATAAGTTCATTAATATAAATTTAACATAATATTATTATTATTAATAATTAATATGCAACATTATTTTAAAATATAGTATTTAACCTATAAGACTCTGTTGCACAGTTTATAACAATATTTTCAAAGAATATTTTATATTATAAATTTTATTTTGTTACTTAATGATTCTTTAATTAACTTTGTTATTATAATTTTTATTTTTTTATTATATTTATTTATTTATTTATTTAATTTAATTTAAAGATAATGTTATGCCAATATCACAAGAATTTTCATGTTTAATTACATCAACATAAAATAATTTCCATTTATTATCTATTGCTTTTATAAAAGCATTTTTTTCAATATTTAAAAAATCATATATTGAAGTATATTTATCATTAAAACAATAATATACTGTACCAAACATTGTTATTAAAACTCCACTTGTGTATATATCTTTCATAATTCTTTTGTTATTTTATATTTGCGGTACAAATATAATAATTTTTTTTGAAATAAAAAAATTTTTAATATATTTTTTTCTTAATGTATGCATTTTTTATTTCTGGGTTCTTTTTTAATTCATTTATATATGACCAGGGATTATCTACATCGTATTTCTCATATATCTGTCCATTCATTTTAATTATAATAATAGAATATTTTGATTTTTTAAAATTTAAAAAATCATTATCTTTAATTAAATTATTTCTATAATTACCCAACATATGTTTTTTTATATTTATTCTTAAAAAGAAACACTCAAATTAAAAATTTTATCATTTTAAGCCATTTATAAAAAGTAAATAGTTTATATTAAAAATATATTTTATTTTATTCTCGCATTTCCAGAATCACCTGAAGAATATAATTAAAATATTAAGCTTCCTTCATCATCCCATCTTGTATAAAGTTTTCCATTTTCTCTAAGTATTACATATTTTAATGCTTCATTATTATTTTTTGACATACAATCATCATCAATCACGACACTCATATTAGATATAGAATAGACAGATGCCCCAAATGGAAGTTTATATAAAAATTCTCCAAATTTTTCAATATATTCTTTTATAACTAATAATGTTTCATTTGAACACTGATTTTCTTTTACCCATCTTGATTGTTCTACATTATTATTATAATAATACATTTTTCTAAATGTGACCTGATCCGCTCCCAAATCTTTACATTTATCTAATATAGCGCTAACATAATATATTATACCGTATTTATCATATGAGTTTAACATATTTAAACTTAACCGTATATTAAAGTCATAAGTTTTTAAATAATCTATAAGATCTTTAAGTTTAAAACGTAATTTTTCTGGTACTCCAATAATATTCATGTTTCTTTCATCTAAAAAAATATCAGAAACAGATAAAGAAATTGTATTAACTCCAAGATTTTTAAGAAAATAAACATTTTTATCATTATTTAATAACATTACACCAGTAGTCTGAAATTCTACATTAGGAAATGGGTGATTCATTTCTTTAAATATATTTAGCATTATTTCTAAAAATTTTTTATTTTGAAATGCCTCTCCTGTACCAGTAAAAATACAGGTATTAACCCCATTTATTATTGCCCATTTTAATCGTTTTTTTATTTCAAAACAATTTATTTTAACATTATAATTATTTTCATGCATGCGAGATACACAGAACGGACAATTGTTTATACAACCCTTTGTGGGAACTACTATTGATATCGTTTGTATTTTCATATTTTTGTTTTTTTAAATTTCAGATGAATTTATTATAGAAATATTATTTTTTATTAATTCATCTTTAATATCTGAAGAATTAAAAAATAAAGGTTTTACTGCATCCATAATAACATATGTATCATATCCTAAATTTTTTGCATCTATTGCTGTAAATAATATATCATAGTCTAATAATAATCCGCATATAAAAACCTTTGTAATTTTTTTCTTTTTTAAAAATTTATTTAATCCTGTAGATTGACTTTCAAATTTATTATAAAATGCTGAATAAGATTCCGCCCTTTTGTTTATTCCTTTTTTAAAAAAATAAAATTTACCATTTATATTCTCAAATTTAACATCCGGATGAATATCCGCCCCGGGATTATTTTCAATACAATGATCTGGCCACAATAAATTAAAATTATTATCTTTATTAATACTAAATAATCCAAAGATATCATTATGAGGAAAATAATGAGATGTAAATAATTTATAATCATGTGGATGCCAGTCCATTGAAAAAATAATTAAATTGAATTTTTTAAGTAACTCATTAACAACGGGAATTATTTCATTTGCGCCAGGTACCTCAACAGTACCACCTGAACAAAAATCCGATTGAAGATTTACTACTATTAATGCTTTCTTTTCTTTCATAATTATAAAAATTATATATTTTTAAAAAATTTTTCTTGATTCTCTATCCAATTAATTAATTCTTTATCAGTAACATGTTCATATTCTATTGTATTCCAGAGATCATTATCTTGTATTAAAGCTTTATCATATGGAAAAATAAAATAAATTTTTTTAATTCCTGCCGCTTTTATTAATTTAAGACAATCATCACAAGGTTGAAGAACAGAATAAATTTCAGCTCCATCTATTCCTATATCATTTTTGGCAGCAAAAGCAATTGCATTTGCTTCTGCATGTATTTCATATTTTTTAGACCATTTATGATGATCCTCTCTTTGAATTTCTGGATTATAATTTTTAAAGTACTCATTACAATTTTTATATCCTGATGGTGTTCCATTATATCCTGTTGATACAATTCTACCATTTTTTACAATTATTGCACCAACTTTCTTTGAAACACATTTTGATTGTTTGCCAAGAAGATAAGCACATTTAAGAAAAAATAATTTCATTTTTAAATAATTTTGGTAAACATAATAAAAATTTTAATACAAAAAATCTAAAAATATTATAAGTAATTATTAAAATTTATCTAACAGTTGTTTTTTCTATTTCATCTTTAACTTCTTTATCGTGTTGTTCTTGTTTACAACGTTCAACAGTATCCAATATTCTTTTAGATTTTATTTCAATAAAAAACATCTTTATATGTTTTATATAAGGTAACACAATAAAAATATAAATGAATATTTTTTATTTTATAATCACCTATAATATAACTATAACTTTTATATTCCTTTAACCTTGGATATATTTTTTTTATTTCCATATTCTATTTTGTATGGAATATCGAACGATTTATTATATATACTCTATATGCATCTGTATTCTTATTAAATTGTTTAATATCTCTAATTGGCATACCAATTGATACCGGTGTTATACATTTTGATTCTTTTGCCTGTTTATACAAAGAATCAGTTGAAATTGATGATGTATCCGATGTATTTAAACCAGGCACAGATGTTGGCGTATTACATGCAAATAAAGAATACACTAATACAATTAAAATAATTTTTTTCATAAATATAAGATTTAATATTTTAGACAAATATAATAAAAATTTTAATACAGTGTATAAAATTACTGTTAAAATTTGTTAAAAATAAAGGGGAAAATTTATTATCCCCTTCAATTACTTATTTTAAAGATATTTTTTAAATATTAAATTTTAAAATCCTTCACTACTTTGTTCATAATTATTATCAAATTTTTCATCCTTAATAATTAATCCCACATAATATTTATCCGTATTATCATTATTTACAACAAATATACCCACATCAATAGTTCCTTTTTTAAAATAACAAATAAATTTAAATTTTCCTTTAGGAACATCGTTCCAATTACAAAACTTATTATATATAGGTTCTCCATATTTTACGGATAATAATGAAAATAATTCAGTTGCATTTTCTCTAATATTTATATTATACTCCGCCCAATCATATTCATCAAGACATAAAAAAAGTATACTTGCAAGTTTTCCATCTTTATTAAATGAAGTATTTACGAGATAAGTTCTATTTTTAATAACTGTTGTAATTGTTTCATCCACAGATACTTTATCAGGTATTAACGTAAAAGAACGAGGATCAGATTTAACACAAGTCAAAACTTCTTTTTCGGTCATTCCAGAAGTTAAACCTTTATATAAAGGTGTTTGACCATATGTAATAAAAGTTATAAAAATTACAAT
>Ga0116188_1000160_pt1 | contig 76396 bp, 63 predicted proteins | sample AD_JPNTR2_MetaG_FD_89807 | JGI IMG/M metagenome (GOLD analysis project Ga0116188, IMG submission 89807) | Active sludge microbial communities of municipal wastewater-treating anaerobic digesters from Japan - AD_JPNTR2_MetaG | ecosystem: Engineered > Bioreactor > Anaerobic > Digestate | place...
TATTTCCGCATACCGGCCGATACAAGGGATCTTAATTATGGAAAATACTTTACAGAAGGAGAGAGAAAAATATCTGAAGTCGATGACTATACATCGCACAATACAGAAAGACTCGATGTGGAAGGCATGAAGAAACTGCTGCTAACTCTTCCGGTGATAAGAAAAGATATCCTTGGTGAAGATATTTCCGAAATTTATGAACCTTAATGGTGAACAGTGATCAGTGAACAGTGATCAGTGATCAGTAAGAAATTGAAAAGATGAAGACTCATCATGATCTTGAGGTCTGGAACAAGTCTGTTGAACTGGTGACAGAAATATACAAGGTTACTGAATCCTTTCCGAAGTCAGAATTATATGGATTGACCAATCAGATCAGGAGGAGTGCTGTCTCAATTCCTTCAAATATTGCAGAAGGAGCTGCCAGGGCTTCATCAAAAGAGTTATTGCAGTTCCTGTCGGTTGCACTGGGTTCGGTTGCTGAACTTGAGACTCAGTTAATAGTATCGGGAAACCTTAATTTTATTGATAAAAACCATCTCGATTTATTACTGAGCCAAATTGTTATAATCAGAAAAATGATCACCGGCCTAAAAAAATCCATCTCAACTTAAACCACAAAAACCTCACCGTTCACAGATCACCGTTCACAGATAACAGATCACCAATGAAAAAAATCGGCATAACCGGACAATCAGGCTTCATAGGAACCCATTTATACAACACCCTTGGATTGTATCCCGGACAGTTTGAGAGGATTCCTTTTGAAGACAATTTCTTTGAAGAAGAATCCAAACTTCGCAATTTTGTTACTCAATGCGATGTCATCGTTCACCTTGCCGCACTCAACCGCCACCACGACCCGAAGGTTATCTACGACACCAATATTCTTCTTGTTAAGAAACTTATTTCTGCCTGTGAGGCAACCGGTTCGAAGCCGCATATAATCTTTTCTTCCTCCACACAGGAAGAATCTGATAACCTGTACGGACGCTCGAAGAAAGAAGGCCGAAAACTGTTTGAGGAATGGGCCGAAAAGAATGGGGCTGTATTTACAGGACTGATTATACCCAATGTCTTTGGACCATTTGGGAATCCGTATTATAATTCAGTGGTGGCAACCTTCTGCCACCAGCTCACACACAACGAAGAACCGGTGATAGATGTTGACAGGGAAATTAAGCTGATTTATGTGGGAGAGCTTGTGGAGGTTATTCTGAAAATTATTCAAGGACACAGTGTTTCACAGAGTGGAAACACAGAGTCACACAGTGCTGAAAAGACCAATCTGTGCAACACTGTGTATAACACTGTGAAACACTGTGAAACTATTCCCGTACAATATACTTCTGTTGTTAAAGTATCGGAATTGCTGAAAATACTTATCACCTTCAAAGAAGATTACTTTAAAAAAGGCATCTTTCCTGACCTCAGCAACACCTTTTATAGAAACCTCTTCAACACATTCGTATGTTACCTTGACCACAGCAGCTTCTTTCCCTTTCCGCTGGAGGTGAAAAAAGACCATCGTGGAAGTTTTACGGAAGTGGTGAAAATAAGCAGTGGCGGACAAGTAAGTTTTTCTACGACACGGCCCAGTGTAACCCGCGGCAATCATTTCCACACGCGCAAAGCTGAACGGTTTGCTGTGATAAAGGGCAGGGCGCGAATACAGTTACGGCGTATAGGAACTGAAAAGGTTCTTTCGATTGACCTCGACGGAGAACGACCTTCGTTTGTTGACATGCCGGTTTGGTACACACATAATATAACCAACACAGGAAAGGATGATCTGTACACGATATTCTGGACCAACGAGCATTACAATCCCGAGGACCCGGATACGTATTATGAGGAAGTGTAAGAATGGTGCAAAAGTGCAATGGTGCAAAGGTGGAATGGTGCAAAGGTGGAAAGGTGCAAAGGTGGAAAGGTGCAAAGGTGGAATGGTGCAAAAGTGCAAAAGTGAAATGGTGCTAGGGGGAAAGGTTAGAAATAAATTGTTTTTATGGAAGGGGAAGTTTTAAGAATTAGCAGTTACAAGGAGTTAGAGGTCTGGAAAAGATCTATGGATTTAGTTGAAATCATCTATAAAATAACACAACAATTTCCACAGTCAGAGATGTATGGGATGGTCTCTCAGTTGAAGAGGGCATCAGTTTCAGTACCTTCTAATATTGCTGAAGGTGCATCCAGACAATCAACAAAGGAGTTTATCCAGTTTCTGAACCTTGCAAATGGATCCTTATCAGAAATCGAAACGCTCCTTGAATTAGCCATCAGGTTGAATTATCTGGAAAACAACAATTTACAGCCGCACATTAATCATATTCGCAGCATGATATTCGGCTTAATAAAAGCCCTCCGTAAAAAACTTTAATCATTATTTCACCCTAGTACTATAGCACCCTAGCACCTTAGCACCTTAGCACCTTAACACTTGATACAATGAAAAAACTCAAAGTCCTCACCGCTGTCGGCACTCGCCCTGAAATAATAAGGCTCTCCCGTGTTATGGCCCGCCTGGATGAGTCGGAAGCCATAGACCACATCACAGTTCACACAGGGCAGAACTATGATTACGAACTAAACCAGATTTTTTACGATGATCTTGGCATACGGAAGCCCGATTATTTTCTCGATGCAGCCGGCAGCACCCCTGCGGAAACCATAGGCAATGTTATTTCGAAGATTGATCCTATACTTGAGAAAGAGAAACCAGATGCCTTCCTTGTGTTAGGCGATACCAACAGCTGTTTGTGTGCCATCCCTGCCAAGCGCCGTCATATTCCGGTTTTTCACATGGAAGCCGGCAACAGGTGTTTTGACGAACGTGTGCCGGAGGAGCTCAACAGGAAGATTGTTGACCACATTGCAGACATCAACCTGCCTTACAGCAGTATTGCAAGGGAGTATCTGTTAAGGGAGGGCATACCGCCCGACAGGATTATCAAGACAGGTTCGCCGATGTATGAAGTACTTCATTACAATATGCCCAAAATACAGAAATCGGATATACTTAAACGTTTAAACCTGGAGAAGGAAAAATATTTTGTTGTTTCTGCCCACCGAGAGGAGAATGTGGATAATGAACGGAACCTCAATAATCTTATAGTATCCCTAAACATTATTGCCGAAACATATAAAATGCCCATCATCTTCAGCACCCATCCCCGCACCCGCAAGCGCCTTGAGGCTCTGAGTGATCAGTTATCTGTTAGCAGTGATCAGTTATCAACTTCCAAAACACAGATCACAGATCACAGATCACAGATCACCTTTAACCCACTTATCCAATTCCTGAAGCCCTTGTCTTTCACCGATTATGTCAACCTCCAGATCAACTCCTTCGTGGTCCTATCCGACAGCGGCACCATTTCTGAAGAGGCTTCGATACTCAATCTGAGGGCACTGAACATCCGCGAAGCCCATGAGAGGCCCGAGGCGATGGAAGAGACTTCGGTAATTATGACAGGGTTAAAATATGAAAATATTATTCGTAGTTTAAAGCAGATTAATTATCAGAAGACCGGGAAAGAGAGAAATCTTATGGAAGTATTCGATTATAAAGCTCCGAATGTTTCTGAAAAAATTCTTAGGATAATTATTAGCTACACTGATTATATTAGGCGTGTTGTATGGCAAAAACTTGACTGAAGAATTATAAATTAATTAAAGGCATAATAAATTGTCCAGTTTCATATTGGAAAATTAAAATGTAATTTGTTAATCAAAATTGTATTATGATAATATGATATAAAAATGAAAATTCTAATTATTAGTCAACACTTTTGGCCTGAGACATTTAAAATAAATGATTTGGCAATTGAATTAAAGAAAATGGGGCATGAAGTTAGTGTTCTTACTGGAAAGCCAAATTACCCTGAAGGAAAGTATTATAAAGGATATGGATTATTTAAAAAGTTTAAAGAGTCTTTTAATGACATTCAAATATATAGAGTACCCATTATCCCTAGAGGAAGAGGTTCAAAAATTAATCTTATAATTAATTATTGCTCCTTTGTTGTATTATCAGTATTGTTTGTATTATTTCACAGAAATACATATAATTTGTGTTTTGTATTTGCTTCATCTCCTATTACTCAAGTTTATCCTGCACTTTTGCATAAAAAAATTTTCAAATCATCTACAGTAATATGGCTCCAAGATATTTGGCCAGAGAGTGTATCAGCTGCCGGTAATATTAATTTTTCCATACTACTAGATTATTTAGAAAGAATATCTAAATATATTTATAAAAGAAGTGATATTATATTAGTACAATCCCGAGCTTTTATACCAATATTAGAAAAAAAAGGAATTGATAAGGAAAAGATAATATATTGTCCTAATTGGGCAGAAGACATTTTTTTATTAAAATTAAAGAAATCCACTCTTGATGAAGTTAAAGAAAAGTTGCCTAAAGGGTTTATTGTTCTTTTTTCCGGTAACATTGGAGAAGCTCAAGGGTTTGAGTGTATTGTAAAAGCAGCTCTTAATACTCAACATGTAAATGAAATTAAATGGGTAATACTTGGTAATGGTAGAAAATCAGAGTGGCTCAGAAGCAAAATTGTTGAGCTTAATTTACAAGATACTCTTTATATGCTTGGGAGATATCCTGTTGAGATGATGCCATATTTTTATTATCATGCTGATGCATTATTAATAAGCTTGAAAGATAATCCTATTTTTTCTGTAACTATACCTGCAAAATTACAAACATATATGGCATTCGGTAAACCTATTATTGGTTCAATCAATGGAATTTGTGCTGAAATAATAGAGGAAGCTATGTGTGGTTATGTTAGTAAAGCGGGAGATTATATCTCACTGGCTAATAATATTATTAAAATATATCATATGAACCCAGAAGATTTGAAAAAGCTCGGCGAAAATGGGAAAAGATATTATAATATAAATTTTAATAAACAAAAAACAGTTGAATTAATAAATTATACAATAAATTCTTTGTAATTTTTACAAAAAAATTTAAATCAATTAGTTGCTTAATAAATTTTTCAGTTTTATGTTATAGGTTAACAGCATCTGTAAGCTTACTAAAACATAAATAATCTTCCTAATTGGCAAAGCTGCTTTGAAAGTTGTTTATTCAGAAATTGCTAACGTGGAGAAAAAATGGACTTACCCTATCAGAGATTGGGGTACCGTTATTAACCAATTAATAATTATTTTTGGTGATAGATGCAGTATTGTTTAATCCCGGCCATTGACAGTTTATACAGAAATTTAAACAGGCTCATTTTGGGAATAATTTTGTTTTTTATTTCTTATCCCAGAACTTGGTCTTTATATTTACTTGGCTCATGGTTGTTTTTGAACTTTATTTTATGGATAAAAAATCCTAAAAAAGTTGCTAATGATTTTTTATGTAAGTTATGGGTTTTATTGCCGCTTGTTATTTATTTTTTTATTCAATTAGCAAATATCTTTTTTAGAAGGGATAATTTAAAAAATATTGAAACTCAGTTAATGTTTTTTCTAGTTCCCGTGTTAGGTTCTCCTTTTTTTCAAAGCATATTTTTTAAAGATAATATAAATAGGATACTAAAATTTTATGTTTATGGGCTTATTTCAATATCTCTGATCCTATTAATAATTGCTATTGGAAATTTCATAAAGTTTTATAATATTGAGACTAGTTTTATTGAAAATCTAAAAACAAATTCTAAATATTTTTTTTCGGTTGATTTCTCAAGGTTAGAACACCCATCTTATTTGGGTATGAAATTAATATGGGCTTTATTACTAATAGCATTTTTTATATATCACTCAATGCGAAAATTACTAGTTGGGTTTACTTTTTTTCTTTTTACTATAATAATTTTTCTTCTTGCTTCAAAAGCAGGAATAATCATGTTAACTATTTTATTTTTATGGTTATTGTTTTCTTATATAAACGATAAAATAAAAATAGTTTTTTACAGATATTTAATTTTCTTATTTATTGCGATTGTTTTATTTATTTCTGCATTCCGGATCGCCAGGGAGATATCGCGAATCAATATATTCATTAATCAGCTAAAAAGTGGATTCTCTCAATCTGAAGTAAATTGGAAAAATCTCGACCAACGTACCCGTGAATGGTATTGTGCTATTCAGCTAATTAAAGAAAAGCCAATTTTTGGCCATGGAATAGAAAAAGTTGAAGACCGGATGGTTGAAGAATACCTAAAAAACAGATGGGAAGAAGAAGCACGGGTTAGGTATAATGCCCACAACCAGTTCCTTGAAACTCAAATGACTTATGGTATTCCAGGAACTCTTTCGCTACTATGGATGTTGTTCACCCCTTTAATTTTCAGAAAGCGTTTGATGTACCCAAAACTGGCTACTGCTTTTGTTTTAATGATGACATTTTTCCTTATGTTTGAATCAATGTTCGTCCGGCAATGGGGCATTATGTTTTTTACACTCTTTTATTGCATACTTCTTATACCTTCAAAAGAGTTAGAGGCTGTTCCAGTAAATTATACAGCATTAAAAAATCAATAAAAAACCTACCTTTAGGCATAGTTTTTGATAAAATCTACGAAACTAATCTGACCCGTGGAAAAGATATTAGAAATTTTACCAATTTTTAATAGTCCTCATTATTTTATTATTGCAGGATTTTCTCTAGCTTGTTTTATAACCTGGTTTGGAATCCCTGCAGTTAACCGACTTGCCAGAGCTCGAAATTTGTTTGATCTTCCCGGCGAACGTTCATCTCATTCAAATCCAGTTCCGCGCCTCGGCGGTGCAATGATATTTGCAGGTGTCATACTTGCATCAATCCTGTTCACAGATCTTGTTACGGCCAGCGAACTTAAATATATTATCGCAGGAATGCTTGTGCTATTTTTTATCGGCATAAAAGACGACCTGGTAACACTGACCCCGTTGAAAAAAGCAATAGGACAATTTATAGCTGCACTGATTATTGTTGTTTGTGCAAATATTAGAATAACAGATTGCTATGGAATTTTTGACATCGAAAAACTTTCATATCTTCCGAGTATTATTATCTCCATCCTTCTCATAATGGGTTTGATTAACAGCATCAATTTCATCGATGGTATTGATGGACTGGCATCAGGTATAGGAATTATGGCATCTATAGTTTTTGGTGTTTTTTTTATTAAAAATGAACATATTTCATATGCTACAATATGTTCTTCCCTTGCAGGCTCTCTTTCAGCATTCTTTTACTTTAATGTTATAAGTAAAAAGAACAAAATTTTCATGGGCGATACCGGTTCAATGATAATCGGCTTCCTTCTTGCTGTGTTTACTATTTATCTCATAGAAATGCCATCCCCTGAAAATCCTATCGAAAAAGCCCTGCCTATTGCTCCTGCAATGTCTCTTGCAATTCTATTTATACCTGTTTTTGATGGACTTAGAGTGAGCCTTATAAGATTTATTCATGGAAAATCAATTTTTAAAGCCGACAAAAACCATATTCATCATAAAATATTAAGTATTACCGGAAGTCATTTGATAGCGACAATGATTATAGTCATAAGTAATACGGCAATTATATTAATAGTTTACTTGCTTAGAGAAACCGGTAATAAGATACTCATTTCATCTTTAGTTTTAGCTGGGATAATATTTTCTATTCTTCTTGGTATAAAACCAGATACTTTTTCAAATAATAAAAATTCCTGAAAATACTTTTTTGCATAAGAAATAAGGGAGCTTAAGCTCCCTTATTTGTTTTAGTATTTCATATACGCTTGCCTTAACTTCTCCCTGTTCTCCGCCAGAATCAGCAAAATAAGCGTAAGGAGAAAAAGTGCAGGAATAAGATATTTGCCATAATAAGATGCTCTGTTAATGGGTCTTGCTGGCGGAGTAAAATCACTCAGAACTGTAATAAGCCCTGAGTATATTGTTAGCTGCCTTTCTATATCCTGGCGTCGTAAAATTAATGAATATATGTCATCATGAAGAAGTTGTGTTTTATATTCCTGAAGGAAAATCATCTGTCCGCCTTCCTTCGGCAATAACCTGCGAGATTCTTCAAAGTATTTAACTTTCTGCAAACTGTCGAGCGATTCAATTTCATAATCAAAACGAGCAAGCAAAGACTCGTTCTGTTTTTTTCTTAATGCATTTTGCTCCTGAAAAAACTGATTTTTCTCAATAAAAGAAATCAGGCCATTTCTAATTGAAGTAAGTTCCTGGGGTATTGCAGTTTTGACAAGTACTACAAACCTGTCCTGCATAAAAACGTTTACAGTATCCAGTGGATTGTGACTTCTTTTGTAATCAACAAAATCCGGTATTCCATCTTTACCTTTATCTACAACCCAGAATGCCTCTATATCTTTAATATACTTTATTTTACCAGGATCGACCGATAAAGCATTTGCAAGCTCATTGATGTTCTTTTCTCTACAAAATGTATGAAGTTTATTGATATAGGTTATAATGTCTGCATTAGGGATTGCATTACTTCTCAATACAATTTCAGAAGTGTAAAACTTTTCTGAGGAGTATTTTAACAAGTATGAGCCTCCAATACCTAAAGCTATGCTTAAACCAAGCCAGTACCAATTGCGGAACATAAAGAAAAATGAAACAAGAAATGCTTTCCAGCATGATTTGAATATGCGTTTAAACCATCTGCCCATTCTGTTAAAAAGATCCAGAAGGTCTATTTCATCGCTCTTAGCTTCTGTAGAAGGGGGTAGTTGCTTAAATTCATCTGACATATTACGATAATTTTATTCAGAAATTCAAAAGTACAAATTATTATCAGATTTCTTCAGCAAAAGTTATCTTATTTAATACTATCTCTGCAAGCTCTCTAATCAGAGGTTTATAGTCATTAATAAATTCTCCTGTTATTCTATTCCCCAGGACTGCGCATATTGTAAGGGCTTTATGACCTAACAACCCGGCAAGTCCATAAAGTGCAGAACTCTCCATTTCATAGTTGCTGATTGTTCTTCCGCGGAAGGAAAACGCAGCAAGTTTATCATTTATTTCATTATCGAAGGTTTCGAGCCTTATTTTTCTTCCCTGAGGTGCATAGAAACCCGGGGCCGAAATTGTTATGCCTCTTATGAATTTCTCACTCTGAAAAAGCTCAAGCAATTCCCTGCTCGCGTTGACGGCATAAGGATAGGGTAGGGTGTCGGGCCATTCAAGATGAGCGGCAAGAACATCTGCAATTGTGGTGTCGAGTAACCAGTCATAACCTTCATAAAAATGAAGCAGCCCATCAAATCCTATTGCTGTTTCTGTCAGCAGAAAAGAACCAACAGGTATCTCCTTCCTAAGACTACCTGATGTTCCTACTCTGATTAGATTCAGGGATGTTAGTTCTTCTTTAGTTCCGCCGGACTGTAGATCAATATTCACAACAGCATCAAGCTCATTTACAACAATATCTATGTTGTCTGTTCCTATTCCGGCCGATATAACAGATATTTCTTCGTTATTGTAAAAGCCCGTTATCGTTCTGAATTCCCTGTTTTCTTTTCTAACTCTGATGTCATTTAAGAAGGGCTCAAATATATCAACCCGTCCTGGATCTCCTACCAGTATAATATTTTGTGCAACATCGCCAGGTTTAAGGTGAAGATGAAAAACTGATCCGTCTGGATTTATTATAAGTTCGGTATTTTTCATCAGATGAAAATTAAAAATATTTTCAAAAATAATAAGGATTAATAACGAAAAATTAAAAAACAATAACCGAGTAAATTTATTGACCGGAGTTTATTGGTAATACCGCATTATATTACCTGAAATCTGCAGCAGGGATATTTCTGCAAGTTTTAGTTGCAGAATATAATTAAAATAACCAGCAACGAGATTTGCTATATAATTTTCAATAGCAAATTGAGTATTAAGTTCACCAATTCTTTTTAGTTCTTCAAGCTTCTTGTATGAGGTTCTGATACTGAATCCGTTAAAAATTGTCATGCCCAATGTTGCTGAAGCTGACGCGGAACCTGTTGTAACTCCTTTTGTATTGTTTTCCGTACCATCTCTCATGTTTTGATAGATATCGTTATAGGTACCATTATACCGGCTTCCTAAATTAAGGTACGGAAGAAAACCAGCATTGCCAAGTGTTAAGTTATTATCTGATATTTCCTGATTATTTTTTGCAACCTGAAGAGAAAAATTATTTTCAAGCCCTGTTGCAATGCAGTCTTTAAGACTATAATAATACTGTGCTTCAGAGTAATTTATTATAATTAGTAAGAATAGGTTAATTATTGTCAGTTTCTTCATTTTCTGGCATTTTATTATCCTTTGAAATAAATGTATACATCGCAGGAACAATGAACAGAGTAAGAAAAGTTGAAAAGATCATTCCTCCGACTACGGCGGTTCCCATTGCTATTCGGCTCTGTGCACCTTCACCCAAACCAAGTGCTAAAGGCATTATACCTAATATCGTTGCCAGGCTTGTCATAAGAATTGGCCTTAAACGGGCGGCTGCAGCATATTTTATTGCATCATATTTCGACATTCCCGCATTTTTTCTCTGATTAGCAAATTCAACAAGAAGAATTCCGTTTTTTGATACAAGTCCTATGAGCATTATTATACCGATCTCGCTAAAGATATTCATGGTAATTCCAAAGTACCACATAAAAATTAAAGCACCGGTCACAGCCAAGGGGACTGTTGTCATAACGACAAACGGATCTCTAAAGCTTTCGAATTGTGCAGCAAGAACGAGAAATATTAATATTATTGCAAACACAAATGCAAAGGTCAGGCTTGATGAACTTTCCTTAAAATCTTTCGAATCACCGGCAAGAGCTGTTCTGAAAGTATCGTCTAGAACCTCCTTTGCAATTTTGTCCATTTCTTCAATACCCTGACCTATTGTTTTTCCTTTGGCAAGTCCTGCAGAAATAGTGGCAGAAACAAAACGGTTATATCTGTAGAGCTGTGGTGGTGCTGTTTCTTCAGTCAGTTCAACCAGATTATCCATCTGAATCATTTCACCGTAATTGTTTCTTACATAAAGAGATCTAAGGTCGAGAGGTTTATTACGGTCACTTCTTTCGAGGTCGCCTAGTATCTGGTATTGTTTTCCGTTCATAAAGAAATATCCGAAACGCTGGCCGCTCAGCGCAAGCTGAAGGGTTTGGCCGATTGTTTGGGTTGATACACCCAGTGCGGCAGCTTTTTCTCTGTTAATATGAAGCCTGATTTCGGGTTTCGTAAACTTCAAATTGACATCAGCCATCTGGAAAGTAGGGTTGTCTGCAACTTTGGCCATAAATACCGGTAATATTTCTCTCAATTTGTCGATGTGCATTGCCTGAAGCACATACTGGACAGGTAAACCTGATCTTCTGCTACCAAAAGTCGATTGCTGAATAACTGATGCTCTGGCCATTGTTTTTTTCCTGAATTCAGCGGTTAACATGTCGGCTATTTCCTGCTGTGACCTTTTTCTTTCTTTAGGTTTTACAAGTGAGAGCATAATATTGCCCATACTACCGCCTCTAACAAAAATTGTATATCCTTTTCTTTCAGGGACTTTTTGTTCGATGGTTTTTGCTAGATCTTCTACATAATTTAATGTAAATTCGTATGTGGAACCTTCAGGCACAGTAGCCCTGATAGAGATATGTGATCTATCTTCAAGAGGAGCCATTTCAGCAGGAATGGTTTTAAACAGCACGAAAACAAGTCCTATTGCAACTGTAACGATAATGATAGCAAAATATCTCTTTTTTAAAAAAGAATCCAGCCAGTTTCTGTAACCTTCGTTAAGCTTGATAAAAAACTTTTCTGTTTTATCATAGAACCATCCATGTCTTTTTTCTTTCCTTAAGAGTTTTGTTGAAACCATCGGAGTCAGAGAGAGTGCAAGGAATGCAGAAATAGCTACTGCACCTGCCATGACTATTGCGAATTCTCGGAATAGTCTTCCTGTTATTCCTTGAAGAAATATAATAGGGAAGAAAACAGAGATAAGTGTTATTGTTGTTGATATGATTGCGAAATAAATTTCTTTTGAGCCGGCAAGACCAGCCTCAGTTGGTTTCATCCCGTTCTCAATTTTTACATAAATATTTTCCATAACAACAATTGCATCGTCAACAACAATGCCGATGGCAAGGACAATGGCCAGCAGGGTAAGAACATTAATTGTAAATCCGGCTATATACATTATGAAGAAAGCGCCAATCAACGAGACGGGAATAACGAGTATCGGTATCAATGTTGCTCTCCAGTTTCTCAGAAAAAAATAAATAATTAAAACAACGAGAGAAAATGCAATATAGATTGTATCTTTTACCTCTTTAATAGATGATCTTATATATTCAGTGTTATCAAAAGCGGTTTTTACTATAATGTCTTCAGGCAGGTCTTTTCTTATAAAATCCAATCGGCGATTAACTTCGTCTACAATATTAATATGATTTGCACCTGGCTGAGGTATAATAGCGATTCCGACCATGGGAATTCCATCTCGTTTCAGGATTCCCCTGATATCCTCTGGCCCTAGGACGGCTCTGCCAATGTCTTTAAATCTGACAATTAAATCACCTGATTGTTTAATAATTAAATCATTGAATTCTTTTGGTGTTGTCATCAGACCCAGAGTTCTTATAGTTAATTCTGTATTGTTACCTTCAATGCTTCCGGACGGGAGTTCTACATTTTCTCTTAAAATAGCATTTCGTACATCCATTGGCGTGAGCTGATAGCCTGCAAGTTTTACAGGATCGAGGTATAGACGCATGGCATATCTCTTTTCGCCCATAATTTGAACGGCACTGACTCCGGGAATGGTTTGAAGCTGTTCCTTGAAGGTAAGATCGGCGTATTCGCTCAATTCAAGAAGAGAACGTTTATTACTCTGGATTGTAAGTTGAAATATAGGATTGGCATCTGCATCTGCTTTTGTGACAATAGGCGGATCACAATCACGGGGGAGAAACCTCATAGCTTGCGATACCTTATCCCGTACATCGTTAGCAGCTGTTTCAAGATCAACTGATAACTCAAATTCGACTGAGATCATACTGCTTCCCTGTCGGCTGACACTTGTAAGAGTCCGGATACCAGGTATCCCATTGATTGACTGTTCGAGAGGCTCGGTAATCTGAGTCATTATCACATCAGAGTTGGCTCCCGGGTAAGTTGTATTGACAGATATAACCGCAGGATCAACACTTGGGAACTCCCTTACGCCAAGGAAGGTCATACCAACAAGTCCAAAAAGAAGAATAACAATGGCAAATACTGTTGTAAGTACAGGTCTTTTTATGCTGACTGATGATAAACTCATTTTTCTTCTAATTACTTACTGTTAAATTGTTGCTTATTACAGTATCGAGTACAACTGGTAAACCCTGTCGAAGCTGAAGTATTCCTGTTGTCAGCAATGTGTCGCCGAATTTTAAACCTTTTGTAATCTGTATCTGTGATTCAGTTCTTAAACCAGTATTAACAATAATCGATTGAGCACGTCCATTTCTGTAAATAAAAACTTTTTCTCCCTCCATTTCAGCAATCAGAGCTTCAGTAGGAATTGCTATGGCATTATCTATCTGATTAAGAGTCATTGTAATACCTGCATATCTGCCGGGTTTGAGTTCTTCATTGCGATTTGGATAGAGAGCTCGCAATATTATTGTTCTCGTATTAATATCAACCTTTGGATCAATAGCATATACTGATGCATTAAAATCATTGTCAATACCGTCAATTTTAAATTTTATGGGAAATCCTATTCTGACATCAGATGGATAACGTTCCGGGATAGAAAATTCAATCTTTATAGGACTGATTTTCAATAGCCTGGCAATTTTTGTAGATGGAGTAGCATAGGCACCTTCGCTTATGTATCTTAAACCTATAATGCCATCAAACGGAGCTCTTAGTTCTGTTTCTAAAATTCTTGCCGAAACCAGATTGATATCAGCCTGCAATGTTTGTAATTCTGTCTGAATCTGATCATAACTTTCCTGACTGATTGAATCTCTGTCAAGCAAATTACGCTGCCTGAACTCTTTGAGTTCTGCCAGTTTTTTTTGTGCAAGGAGCTTTTCAAGCTGTGCCTGCAACGGCTTGTCGTTAATTTTTGCAAGCAGTTCGCCCTTTTTTACTCTGGAACCTTCCTTAAAATAAATTGCAACAATTTTTCCTGATGTTTCAAATGATAAGTCAACCTCTTCATCAGGTCTTAAAGTACCTGTACTTTTAACAAGCTCGCTCATTTTGACAGGACTTATAATATAGCCGTTAACATTGAGTCGTTGCTGCTGTTGCCTGATGGGAGGTCCGGTTGTAATCTCTTTTTTAATCTTTTCTGCAAGCAGCGGCTTTATTTTTGGATAAAAAATCGTGCCTGAAATAAGTAAAATTATAATAGTTGTGATCGTAATTCTTAAACCTTTATTCATGATTTATTAATTTAGGTCTCGATAACTTATATCGCAAAATTTCTTGCAAAAAGAATCATATAATCGTCATGAATTCTAGAATTCATGACGATTAAAATGTTAAAATAATATAAAAATGTCTGTCAATTTTCATAATTTTGCTAAACCAACTTTATATTAAATTTTAAAAATAATGATTCAAAGAATCCAGACTATTTATCTAGTTTTGATTATAGTCTTATCATTTTTTATGCTTTCGGGAAACATTATTGTTGCAGAAAACCAGAATGGCGCTGTAGTTAATTTTAAATTTTCAGAAAATGGTCATGAATTTTTGGCTGGACAATCAACACAAAAAATTAATTTAACAATCGCTATATCACAAAAAATCACAATAGCAATAATACTTCTTTCTTCAATATCAGTCTTTCTTTACAAAAAAAGAAAGATACAAAACATCTTGACTGTTTTTATTGCTGTACTATCTGTTATATTGATACTTGCAATGTCTTATTTGATATTTGTGGTTTCCGAAATATTATCAAATAAAATTATTCCCGGAATTAGGACTTTCATACCTCCAGTGCTTTTACTTTTAGCCATACTTGCTGCAAGAGGGATCAGGCACGATGAGAATCTTGTAAGATCCTATGAAAGACTGAGATAGATGAAGATCCTGAAGTGATTTCAGATTATCTGAAGGTTTTCCTGTGAAGTAATCTTTTCACAATACATGCATTTTAAAGCTACATTTTTCTTTGAAATAACACGAAATTTTGTCTTAATCATTTCATGATTGGTTATACATTTGGGATTCATGCATTTAGCTATTCCTGTTATTGTGTCGGGCACTTCCACGACTTTCTTTTCAACTACCTCATAATCCTTAATAATATTCAGTTTTGCCTGTGGAGCAACCAGTGCAATACGGTTAATATCTTCATCTTCAAAAAATTTATCCGAAATCTTTATTATCGCTTTTTTACCAAGTTTTTTGCTTTCAAGGTTTGTACCAAATGTTATCTGATTATCAATGTGATCGAGGCCAAGAATCTGGATTACTTTAAAAAGGCTTTTTGCTGGAATATGGTCAATCACTGTGCCATTCTGTATTGCGCTTACGCTGAGTTGTTTAGGTTCTTTCATAACAAGAATGATTTATATTACACCTAAAATTGAACATAGTATTGCTTGCCTTACATATACTCCATTCAGTGTCTGTTCAAAGTAGTATGCCTTTGGATTTTCATCCACATCAAGATGTATTTCATTCACACGAGGCAGGGGATGGAGAATCTTGAGGTTTGGCTTGGTGTTCTGCAGCATAGAATTATGGAGTACGTAAACATTTTTAACCTTTTCATATTCAATTGGATCTGAAAAACGCTCCCGCTGTACCCTGGTCATATATATAATGTCGGCTTTTGAAATAATGTCAGTAAAATCAGTATGCTCGTAATACTTTAATCCTATGTTCTCGAGGTACAACTTATATTCTTCAGGCATCTTCAGTTCTTCCGGAGAAATAAAATTGAATGTAGTTTTCCACCTCGCCATTGCCATCATCAGCGAATGAACTGTTCTACCATACTTTAGATCTCCGACAAAGAAAACATTCAGATTATCTAGTGTTCCCTGAGTTTTTCTAATCGAATACAGATCCAGAAGAGTCTGAGTAGGATGCTGGTTTGCACCATCGCCTGCATTAATTATTGGAACTTTAGATATTTCACTTGCATATCTTGCACTCCCTTCAAGAGGATGGCGCATTACAATAAGATCACAATAATTGCTGATAGTTTTTATTGTATCCTTAAGTGTTTCACCTTTTGATACAGAAGAAGTTGCAGCATCAGCAAAACCCACTATCCTTCCCCCGAGCCTGTTTACGGCACTCTCAAAACTTAAACGGGTCCGGGTAGATGGTTCGAAGAAAAGTGTAGCAATAACTTTCCCCGTTAAAAGACTTCTGTCAGGTTTTTTTTCAAAATCCTCTGCCAGATCAAGAATACTTAGAATTTCATCTGTAGATAGATCATCTATTGAAACTAAGCTTTTGTTTTTCATCAGGTTAAAATTTATAACGCATTAATAATACGCTATTATAAAATTAACCAAAGTTTTGGCATTAATAATTGCACTGTTAATAATTTATTCAAAAATTTCATTACCATTCTGACTCGGTAATAAAATCTCAATATCTCTACATTCACTCAGTTTTTTGATGACAATTCCATGTTTTGATTTTCTTATACTTGCTATTATTTCACATTGTTCCCCGAATTCCTGTTTTTTGATGGTTGCTTTTGCATCATTCAATAATTTCATCACTGTGTTCAGTCTTGAATAAGGAAAACGAACACTTATAAGGTTTTCTATATACTTTTCAATAATAATTGCATTATTAAGTGCTTCTGCTGAGGCTGTTTTATATGCATTGATAAGTCCCCCGGTACCCAGTAATGTTCCGCCGAAATACCTGACTACTACCACCAGAACATTTGTAAGATTCCTTGAATTTATCTGCGACAGTATTGGTTTGCCGGCAGTTCCTGAAGGTTCACCGTCATCATTGAATCGCCAAACAGCATTTTCATGTCCGATTATATAAGCATAGCAATGATGCCTCGCATCGTGATACTCTTTTTTATAATTCTCAATTATTTTCTTTGCATCATCAACAGAGCATACAGGATGGGCAAATGCAAGAAACTTGCTGCCACGGTCTTTAAATATTCCGGTAGAAACAGATTCAATTGTGTAATATGTATCGTTACTTGAATTCATTAACAAACAGCCTGAAGTCTTTCCTCGATAAGATTACAGATTGTATGTGCCAGATTTATATCTCCATCTTTCAGAAATGCAACCCTTTCCATTATTCTTCCAAATCTATTGTCGGCCTCGGTAAGTCCTATTTTGTAAAGTAACTGCCTCACTTTATTTTTCATGGCATTATATGAGTCATTATCTGTTTCATCTTCAATGGTTTTGAAATCCTGTATATGTTTTGAAAGTTCATATGCGTAAATCATAACAGCCTGTGCCAGATTTAATGAAGGGTATTTTATTTGCATTGGAACGGCTGAAATTATATCACAAAGTTTAATTTCATCGTTTGTAAGTCCAGATTCCTCCCTTCCGAATACTAACGAAACATTTTTTATGTAGCCTGATTTCGAAATCAGAAATTCAGACAAGTTTCGCGAATTCACAATATCAACTTTTACCATACGGCGTCTGATACTTGTTGCTATGGCAAAATCAGAGTCAGACAAAGCTTCTGCGAGGGAATTGTAAACCTTGGCATTCTCAAGTATTTCAGCTGAGCCGTGCGCTACCCACCTCGATTTTCCTTCTTTAAATTCGCATGGATTTACCAGTACCAGGGAATCAAAGCCCATGGTCTTTATTGCTCTTGCACTTGCCCCGATGTTTTCAGGTACCTTTGGCTCTACAAGGACAAAATTTATTTTCATCATTTTTATTTAAGTAAAACCTGATTAAATAAAATGACGGAATTAATTCCGGGATTCAGTATCCAAAATTATTATTTGTTTTCTTTTGTAATGCTGGAATTTCTGATTTATCGAGCCCCCTAAATTAATTTTTAATCTCAAAACCTCATATTTGTTTTATCAGATAATTTAATTTGATAATTTTGCACATTATTTTTATAGCTATGGGTGTTAATCTTGACGAAAAAGACCTAGACAAACTGATTGTGGTAGGCGACAGAATTCTTATCAAGCCAAAGGTACCGCAATCCAAGACGCAGACCGGACTTTACCTTCCTCCAGGAGTCAATGAAAACGAGAAGGTTCAGGTGGGGTACGTTTTGAAAGTTGGGCCGGGTTATCCTATTCCAACTATTGTTGACAACGATGAGCCATGGAAAAACAAATCGAACGAACCAAAATATGTCCCGCTTCAGGCCAGGGTAGGAGACCAGGCAGTATACATGCAAAGCCAGGCTATTGAGATTGAATTCAATAAGGAGAAATATATTGTCGTGCCTCAGTCAGCTATATTGCTTCTGGTAAGGGATGAGGGACTTTTTGAATAAATATTGTTTTACCAGAGCTTTTATTCACTGTACAGCGCTATATTTCTGAAGTCTTTTTTAAATTCTTCTATTTCCGCCTGCCACCGTTCTGTTTCCATGGAAGTTGGTTTACCTTTTTCAAGTGTCTCCCTCATAAGTGAATCACCAGCCAGAATATCAAAGGGTATTAGCTTTTCTTCATATTCATAAGGAGGATCATTGAATTTTACTGTACCATCTTCACTGGTTCTGATAATGGAATCAATTATTTCCATCGCTGCGACCACAGGTTTGAATTTTTTAATATCTGTCACATGTATTTGAAGTCCGTTGCAAAAGATGCCTGAGTATTTGTTAAAAGTTGGTATGAAACAGTGAATTCGGAATTTGCAACCCTGAATGTTTTTCTCCCTAAGATGGTTGATTAACCTGTAGGGATCAATAAATGGCGCACCGAACAGTTCGAAAGGTATTGTTGTGCCTCTTCCTTCAGATATATTCATAGCTTCGAAGAGTACCATACCCGGGTAAACAACGGCAGTGTTCAGGGTTGGCATATTTGGAGATGGCAATACCCATGGCAACCCGGTTTGATTGTACATCATCGACCTTCTCCAGTTTACCATTTTTATAACCTGCAATTTACAGTTTTTAATATGTTTCTCCTTTATCCATAATGCTATTTCTCCAATTGTCATTCTGTGGCAAAGAGGTATTGAGGCACCTCCAACGAAGGTGAAATACTCTTCTTTTAGAACAGGACCATCAAAATCCAGAGCAGCAACAGGATTGGGTCTGTCAAGCACAACAACCGGTATGCCCATTTCAGAGCAGGCTTCCATACAAAGCTTCATTGTCCAAGCATAAGTATATAACCTGGCACCGACATCCTGCAGGTCGACAATAAGAAAATCAATTCTTTCCAGCATTTTTTTGTCTGGCTTGCGAAGCTTCCCGTACAAACTGAAAACAGGAATTTTATAAACTGGGTGAGTATATCCTTCCCATTCTATCATATTATCCTGCGTCTGACCGAATAAACCATGCTGTGGACCAAAAATTGCTGTAAGTTTGCACTGGCCACTATTGTAAAGAAGGTCTGTTATGTGCACAAAATCTTTATCTATACTTGGAGCATGACATAAGACTCCGGCTCTCTTCCAGCGAAATTCTGCCGGAAATTTCTCAAGAAAAACCTGCAAACCAGTTTTGACCATATATTTTATTTTAGACTGCAAAATAATTCATATTTGAATTTTTTAACTATGCAGGTTGAAAATTCTTTTATATGTTTAGGTCAATTAAAAATAAGAATAGAATGCTACTCAAAAATTTAATGATTTTTTTGTTTATTACGGTGGTAATCACCCTGAATGCCCAGAAAATTCCATTGAGTCACGATGTTTATGACACCTGGTATTCAATTTCCAATCGCACCGTGTCAGAAGACGGTAAATGGATTACATGGGAAAAAAATCCTCAGCAGGGTGATAGCTGGCTTTATGTCTATAATACGGATAAAAGAGAAACTGATTCGGTATTTTGCGGTTACAGGGCTTCTTTTTCGCCCGGATGCAAGTATCTGGTCTACATGATTAAACCCACTTATTCCGAAACACGGCAGGCAAAGGTTAAAAAGCTAAAACAGGATCAGATGCCGAAGAGCAATATGGTAATCAGAGTTCTGGATACCGGCAAAAGGTATAATTTCGAAAAAGTTAAATCATATTCTCTTCCTGAGTCAGGATCTCTATGGATGGCATTTTTGTTTGAGAAGAAAAATGAAAACAAATCACCTGAAAAATCAAATAATGAAAATCAGGGAGAGAAACAAAAACAGGCATCTTCCGGTAAACAGGCTGAAGCGAAAGGAACAGAGCTTGTAATTCTAAATCCAGTGACTGGCAAGGAGTTCAGGTACAATGATGTGACAGAATATGTCGTTGCACGCGATGGACGTTCAATCAGCTTTTTGCAGGATATCCAGGATACAACAAAAATAGATACTTATAAGGTTTTTCAGTTTAACACTGAAAAGGAGACTTTAGCCCTTCTATTCGAAGGTAAAGGCTCTCTGGAAAAACTTTCATGTGACAAATCCGGGGAGCTGCTTGCATTCATGTACACATCAGATACTTCAAAGATTAAGGTTTTTGACTTATTTCTTTCAAAATCGGGGAACAGTGCTGTAAAGATACCGGTGCAAGGTTTACCAGATGGCTGGGTGTTAAGCAGAGACACAACTGTTTCTTTCTCTGAAGACCGCACAAGATTATTTTTTGGTACTGCACCAGCCCCGGTAAAAGAGCCGGAAGATACTCTGCTTGACGAAGAAAAATATAAACTGGATATATGGTCATGGAACGATGATGTTCTCCAGCCTATGCAGAAAAAGCAACTTAACCGGGAGAAAAAAAGAGTGTGGCTTGCAGTATATCACATTGACAGAAACAGAATGATACAACTTGCAACGAAGGATATGCCCGACATTGTATTGCTTCAAAAAGGAAATAACGATATTGCACTTGGCTCTTCAAATATCAAATACCGTAAACTGATTTCCTGGGATGCCAATAATTATGCTGATTATTTTATTGTAAATGTTGAAACTGGACAGAAATCGCTCATTCTTGAAAAGGCCCCCTCGAGAGTAATAATTTCTCCGTCGGGAAAATATGTGCTTTACTGGAATATTGATGAAAAACAATGGATTTCGTATTCAGTTGCATCGGGAACAAAAAAAGCAATAACAACCGACATACCCTATCCATTATATGATGAAATATCAGATATTCCTTCACCACCATCACCGTATGGCATAGCTGGCTGGATGGATGATGAAAGATATGTTCTTGTGTATGACCGTTACGACATCTGGAAAGCAGATCTTACCGGTACAGAAAAGCCTGTCTGTTTAACAAACAGCTTCGGCAGATCAAAAAACCTGACTTTTCGTTATGTGCGACTCGACAGGGATGCAGAGTTTATAAACAGGAAGGAGCTTCTTTATCTTTCAGCATTTGACAATACAACAAAAGAATCAGGATTTTTTACCGCTAAGTATCCCGGACCAGGAGAACCGGTAAAGCTTGTAATGGGGAAGTGCTCTTTTCAGGGTGGATTGACAAAAGCAAAAAAAGCTGATATTCTTCTATGGCAGAAAGGTTCTTTTGAAGAATATCCTGAACTATATTTCAGTGATATGAAATTTTCAGAACCTGTAAAAATTTCAATAACCAATCCTCAGCAATCAAAATATATATGGGGGAGTGTTGAGCTTGTGTCGTGGAAGTCGTTTGATGGCAAGGAGCTTCAGGGTCTGTTATATAAACCTGAAAATTTTAACCCTGCCGGCAAATATCCGATGATTGTTTATTTCTATGAAAGAAGCTCTGATGGGATGTACAGCTATATAGCACCAGCTCCGAGTGCCTCAACCATAAACCGTACTTTCGCAGTAAGCAACGGTTACCTGGTTTTTGTGCCTGACATTGTTTACAATATCGGTTATCCCGGGCAGAGCTGCTATGATGCTGTTGTAAGTGGTGTACAGTCGCTGGTTGAAAGATACAGTTTTATCGACAGGGAACATATTGGTCTCGATGGACAGAGTTGGGGAGGTTACCAGGTCGCCTACCTGGTAACACGTACAAATATGTTCGCCTGTGCTTTTGCCGGAGCGCCAGTGGTTAACATGATAAGCGCATACGGAGGCATTAGATGGGCTACAGGAATGTCAAGAATGTTCCAGTACGAAATGACTCAGAGCAGGATAGGCGGAACACTCTGGGAAAAACCACTCCATTTTATAGAAAATTCACCTGTTTTCAGGATTCCTGAAATTAATACTCCATTATTAATTATGCATAACGATAATGACGGTGCCGTGCCATGGTATCAGGGCATAGAATTTATTACTGCACTTAGACGACTGGGTAAACCTGCATGGATGCTGTCATATAACGACGAGGAACATAACCTCGAAAAGCGACCAAACCGAAAAGACTTGTCAATTAGAAAGATGCAGTTTTTTGATCATTATCTGAAGGGCGCTCCAATGCCTTACTGGATGAAAAATGGAATATCCCAGCTTGAAAAGGGTAAAAAAGACGGTTATGAGCTTATTTATAACTAAAAATTTAAAAGCTTCAAATTTATAGCAAGATTGATAAATTATTATATAATGTCAGGAAATAAAATCATAAAAGTAATCTGCTGTTACCTGCTGATTATATGTGCTGTTTCATGCGGGCAGGAGGCAGGTAAAAGAATAGTTATTCTTGCTACAACAGATCTTCACGGAACTATCTTTCCCTATGATTATATAGAAGATAAACCCTTAAAAGCCTCGTTATCAAATATTTCAACCCTTGTTTCAGATGTCAGGAAAAAATACAATACAATATTGCTCGATAATGGAGACAATCTACAGGGGCAGCCTGCAGTATATTACTATAACTACATCGATACTCTTTCCCGTCACATCAATAGCATGGTTATGAATTATATGGGCTATGACGCAGGTACTGTGGGTAATCATGATATTGAGGCAGGACACTCTGTTTATGACCGGCTCAGAAATGAGTATAATTTCCCGCTGCTTGCTGCAAATGCCGTAAATATTAAAGACGGAGAGCCATATTTTAAACCTTATATTATTCTGGAAAAATATGGATTGAAGATTGCTGTTTTCGGGTTAATAACTCCTTCAGTACCAGAATGGTTACCTCCTGTTTTGTATTCAGGAATGGAGTTTAGAGATATGATAGAGACGGCAAAAAAATGGATGCCACAAATTCTTGAGCGGAAGCCTGATATTGTTGTAGGTCTTTTTCATTCAGGTACGGGTATGAGTGAAAACAGACCAGGTGAGTTTGGAAAAGATTATGAGAACAGTTCAGGTGCAGTTGCTTATTATGTTCCCGGCTTCAATATAGTTATAGCAGGTCATGATCACAATGAATTATGTAGCGAAATTATAAATGTAAACGGAGATACAGTACTTATTCTTGATGCTGGCAGCAGGGGGGAAAAGGTTGCGAGAGCAGATATTGAAATTAAAGGAATTACCGGGAAAAAAAGAATCAAAATATCTGGTTCATTAATTGATGTAAGCAATTACAATCCTGATAAGAACTTTATAGATGAATTTTCAGAAAAAGAGAAAAAAATAAAAGAATTTGTAAAAGAAGTTATCGGTGAATCGTCTGCTTCTTTTTCATCGAGAGAAGCCTTTTTTGGTCCGTCAGCTTTTGTGGATCTGATACATAAAATCCAGCTTGAAATCACCGGGGCTGATGTCTCTTTTGCAGCTCCCCTTTCTTTTGATGTAAAGATAGACAAAGGACCTCTTACTGTAGGAGATATGTTTAAACTATACAGGTATGAGAACATGCTTTATACAATGGAGTTAAAAGGTTATGAGATAGTAAAGTACCTTGAATACTCATATGCAGAATGGCTTAATACAATGAAAAGCCCTGATGATCATTTGTTGAACTTCAGAACTGATAAGGATGGAAAAATATATATGAGTGGAGGGAAAGCCTATCTCAAGTATCCGTCATATAACTTTGATTCTGCTGCTGGTATTGAATATGTTGTGGATGTAAGCAAACCTGCAGGCAAAAGAATTAAAATAATTTCTATGCAAAATGGGAAATCGTTTTATGATAATAATACATACCTTGTGGCAGTTAATTCTTACCGGGGAAGTGGAGGAGGAGGACATCTTACCGAAGGTGTTTCCCTGAATAGTGTTGAAATTGCGGAAAGACTCAAATATTCAACGGTAAGGGATTTGAGATATTATATTATGGAATATATCAGGGATAAGAAAATGATACATCCTGAATCATTTGATTCATGGAAAATCATACCAGAGCAATGGGTCGAAAGGGCAAGGAAAAAAGATTACAAATTATTATTTGGCGAACAATGACGTATACAAAATAGTTTAGTAATATAAATAGTTTTGTTTCATTAAAATTATGAAGATATGAGAAAGAAAATTTTGATGCTATCGGTTTTTCTGATGATAATTGTATTTATCAATGGAGTATATGTTTACGCCGGTGAAGTAAGTTCAAATAAAAGACCCGTAAACATAATTTTGTTTATTGGCGATGGTATGGGTCCTGCGCAAGTTTCTGCTGCGATTGCTGTAAATGATAACACACTCGTTGTTGAAAAGTTTAAATATGCCGGTTATTGCAAAACTTCTTCATACGATCGGTATGTAACAGATTCAGCAGCTGCTGCAACAGCCATTGCATGCGGGGTTAAAACGAGAAATGGAATGATAGGAATGGGTCCTGATTCAACTGCTGTAATGTCTATTCTTGAAATCGCCAAGAAAAACGGACTGGCTACTGGTGTGGTTAGTACAAGTGCAGTTACTCACGCTACTCCGGCTGGCTTTGTTTCTCATAATTCAGGAAGGGGAAATTATGAGGATATAGCCCTTGATTTCTTAAAAGGTACGGCTGATGTATTCATTGGAGGTGGTTCAAATCATTTTGTTAAGAGAAAGGACGGAAAAGATCTTTCAGCCGATTTGAAGAAAATGGGTTATGATGTTGTCTTTACACTTGAAGACCTGATGAAATCAAATTCAATGAAAATTGCAGGGCTTCTCGATAATGAGCACATGGCAAAATCAACCGAAGGTCGTTTTGGTATGTTAGAAGCAATGACAATGAAAGCAATTGAAACACTTAGTAAGAACAAGAAAGGTTTCATCCTGATGGTAGAGGGTTCGCAGATTGATTTTGCCGGGCATGATAATAATCTGAACTGGAATATCTCGGAAGTGCTTGATATGGATAGAGCTGTTGCAAAGGCCTATGAATTTGCTGAAAAAAGTGGAAATACCCTTGTTATTGTCACTGCCGATCATGAAACCGGTGGGCTGGCCCTTACCGGAGGCGATTTAAAACAGAAATCTGTAAGTGGCGTTTATGCTTCTACAGGACATACAGCTGTAATGGTACCGGTATTTTCACATGGACCTGGTGCAGAAAAGTTTACCGGAATAATTGATAATACAGATTTTTTTTCGAAATTTAAAGAATTATTGAGGATCAAATGATTAATGAAGAATTTAATTAAGGGAGGGATAGAGCAGGATGGCAAAGTACTTCCTCTGGTAGAAGAATTTTTTTCTATTCAAGGAGAAGGCTTTCATACAGGAAAACCTGCATATTTTATCAGGCTGGGAGGATGTGATATAGGATGCAAATGGTGTGACTCACCGTTCACATGGAATCCGGATCTTTATCCGATGGTATCAGTTTCAGAAATTATTGAAAATGTATTGAAATCTGGCACAGATTCTGTTGTTGTTACCGGTGGTGAACCTTTGATGTGGGATCTGGATTTATTGTGTAAAGAGCTGAAGAGAAATAAAATAACAACTTATCTGGAAACTTCCGGATCATACAGTTTAAGCGGGGAATGGGATTGGATATGCCTGAGCCCCAAAAAAAACAAAAGACCTCTTGATGAGATATGGCCCAAAGCAAATGAGCTTAAGGTTATTATTGGTGAGCAAGAAGATTTCCTGTGGGCAGAAGAATGCAGGAAAAAAGTGGGGAAAGATTGCATTCTATACCTTCAGCCCGAATGGAGAAGTTATAAAGAGATTATTCCGGCAATTGTTGATTATGTAAAGAGGCATCCATGGTGGAGAATATCACTTCAGACACACAAGTTTATGAATATACCATAAAAAGATGAAAATCAGAAAGTTGATATTAATTTTATTTATATTTCTGATTTATTATCCGTTCATCCTGGCTCAGAAATTTCATACCAGTTCATCCCGGGCAATTAATGCGTATAGTCAGGGTAAGAGAGATTATGAATTTCTTTACTTCGAAAGCGCGGAAAGTTATCTTAAGGAAGCAATAAAGATTGACAAAAATTTTTATGAGGCCCATGCTCTCCTGGGTGAAATGTTTTACAAGCTTAGAAGATTCAATGATGCGGCAATATATTACCAGAATGCCATAAAAATTGATTCTCTGTACAACAAATATATTTTCTTTGAACTGGCTATGGCAGAGCAAAATACCGGTCAGTATGAAAAAGCACTGATTCATTACCGGGCATACATTGATCTTAACCCTGAAAATGAAAAAAACCGGAACACGGCTTTGAAAGGGATCGATGATTGTATTTTTGCATTAGAATCTATGAAGAATCCTGTTCCGTTTAATCCTGTAAATTTAGGTGACTCCATAAATTCTATCCATGATGAATACTGGCCGTCGATTACCGTTGATGGCCATTTGCTTCTGTTTACCCGGCAGGAAAGATCAGGTGGCAGGCCCAATATCAATAATCAGGAAGACTTTTTTATAAGCCGATTAACAGATAAAGGATGGTTAAGGGCAATTAATGCGGGAGCTCCTTTGAATACGCCTCAGAATGAAGGCGCGCAGAGTGTTACATCGGATGGTACGGGGATGTATTTTACAGCATGCAACCGCCCTGACGGTCTCGGAAGATGCGATATTTATTATTCTTCTTTCGACGGCAAAAGGTGGTCTAAAGGAATCAATTTAGGTGCTCCAGTAAATTCAAGATACTGGGAAGCCCAACCTTCAATAAGTTCAAACGGAATGATGTTGTTCTTTTCCAGTAACCGGCCGGGTGGAAGTGGAGGAATGGATTTGTGGTTTTCATTGAAGAATGCTGAAGGTAAGTGGAGCAATCCCAGAAACCTTGGAGAAGTTATAAATACACCTGGCGATGAAATGTCACCTTTCATCCATTTTGACGGAAAAACATTGTATTTTTCATCGAACGGACACAGGGGAATGGGCGGTTATGACCTTTTTTATTCAAGAATGAATGATGATACAACCTGGACAACACCAGTTAATCTGGGTTATCCGATAAATACTTTCAATGATGAAATGGGCCTCATAATTGACGCCACAGGAACTAAAGCTTATTTTTCAACGATCAGAGATGAAAAGCGAGGGAAAGACATTTATTATTTTGATTTACATCAGGATGCAAGACCCAATCCAGTATCATATTTCAAAGGCAAGGTGATGGATAAAGAAACAGGTCGTCTCCTATCAGCTGATTATGAACTTGTTAACTTGAAGACAGGAAATATAGTTGCGAGCGGACAATCCGGAACTGACGGTAATTTTCTTGTCTGCCTTCCTGCTGGTGCTAATTATGGTTTGAATGTTAATAAAACCGGATATCTTTTTTATTCAGATAATTTTATGCTTGAAGGAATTCATACGGCCACTGAACCTTATATTAAACAGGTGTTTCTTACGCCGATTAAAACAGGCGAATCAATCTTGCTTGCAAATGTATTCTATGAATTTGACTCATGGGAATTGAAGACAGAGTCAATTATTGAACTTAAAAAGCTGTATAAATTATTGATTGATAATCCATCTATATGCATAGAAATAGGAGGTTATACCGATTCTATAGGAACAGATGCCTATAACCAGATTTTATCTGAAAAACGTGCAAAATCTGTTGTAAATTTTCTTACTCAGATGGGAATCAGTGCAGACAGGCTTTCATACAAAGGATATGGAGCATCTTTCCCGGTTGCAGATAATTTAACTTCTGAAGGAAGAAGACTTAACAGGAGAACTGAGGTAAGAATAACTCGTGACAATAAATAAAAAGAGACCCCTTTTGTGAAGGTCTCTTTTAGTCAGATGTATTGCAGACGAATTGAATTAATATTTCTTTATATGGCTATGCGTGTATCGGTATATTGATTAAACTGTATCTGTGAAGCTGCTGCTATTTTCACAGGGATGCTGAAGTAGAGTGCCGAACCTGAATTTCCATTGGTTTCAATCCAGATGTTTCCTCCCATTAATTCAACCATTTTTTTTGCTACTGTGAGATTGATTGCTGAAGCTGCATCATTGTATTTTTGAAGAGCTTCCTGGAAATCATCAGCCAGAAGAAAGTCGGCACTCTTTTGAAATCCATTCCCTGTATCTTTAACATAAAATACCAGCTCGCTTTCATTTAATCTGTATCCTATCTTTATATACCCGGATTTTGTATTACAGACAGCATTTTGGAAAAGATTACGTAATACCCGTATTACCCTTATTGTATCAATTAGAATTTCTTCTTTTACATGAACCGGGTTTTCAAGGATAAGAACCAGATTTTTTGAGTCATTCCGTTTCATTATTTCCCTTATCTCCGACATTAAGTCTTCAATAAGGACGTTGAGATTGCATTGCTTTAATTCAGATTTGAAATTACCCGTATCAATTATTGCTGAATCAAAGAAATTATCAAAAAGAAATATTAATTGTTCGCAGGAGTTTAATATCTGGTTGCTGAATTCTTTTTTTTCTTCATCAGTATAATTATTACTGTTCATCAGGAATGAAAATGCAACTATTGAATTCATGTAAGTCCTCACTTCATGTGACATTCCTGATAACAGCGTTGGGCAATTGATTATATTTTTTGAAATATTCATATTCAGGTTTTTACCTCTCTCATTCAACTCACCTTGACAACAAAAATCCCATGTTTTATATGCATTCATTACAATTATTTATTCTGATTGCCGAAGAACACTCTCAGATGGAAGCTAAATAATTATTTTATCCGTTTAAGTATTTTTTCAGCTCTGGCACTGTAAACGCTTCCTGAATTTTTAATAACCTGTAACTGATTTTTTGCAGCTTCGAAATTATTAAGGTTAATGTAACATAATGCCATGTACCAGCGAGCATTGTCAATATAAAGGTTATTACCATCATTGATAATTTTCGAGAATGAGCGGATTGCTTCTTCGAAATCATTGTTTTTCATTGATGCCACACCATAAATAAGATGTGCCTCCATATGATTGGGCTGCTTAATAATGTGCTCTTTTAATAAACTCGCTGCATAATAGTAGTCTCCCTGATTGTATAATTCAAGAGCTTTTTTGTATGAAACGTTATTAGATATGGTTGATAAACTGATGGAATTACGAACGTTTCCTCCAAGATTATATACCGTGAAATTTTTATTGAATATTTTTTCCGGCGAGTAGGTTTTGTTTAAAGTAAAATAGAGACTGCCGACAAATAAAAAGCAAGCTAAAACTGCAGCTGACCGAAGTATAACTTTTCTCTGAGCAATTTTGATAGCTTCCCGCTCTTTTCTTGCTTTTTCAATATCTACAAGTTTATTGCGCAGGTTAATAACATCATGCCGGGAAAGGAACTGGTCTGTTTTTCTTCTCAGTTCAATTTCCCTTTGCAAAGTATCATTGCCTTCCAGTTCTTTCTCAAACCAGAGCTTCTCTTTTGGGGTCATTTCTCCCGAAATGTACTTTTCAACAAAGTAAGAATAATCAATTGCCTTCATATGCTTAATTTTTTAAGTGTTTCAGTAAATTAAATGGCACTTTACCTAACATTAAACTGTTTCTTCTATAGAATGCTATGCGCTTTGTGCACCGCAAACCATTTTTACTCTCTTAACTTTTATTTTCCGGGAAAAACCTGGAAATAATAGTTAAATCATTTGCTCCTTATATGTTACACATACTCCTTTTCTGAACAGTGATTTATGCTTCTCTTTTTAATTGCAGCATATTCCCAAGAGTCCCCTTATCCAATAAAAAGAATGAGACTTGCTGTTCAAATCAGAGTTTTGTGTAGCAAACAAAACTGACAATTCATTGCATGCAAACGCATGCATCTTTTTCAAAAAACACTGGCTTAACTATAAATAAGCCAATTTTTTCTATGTGTGAAGTAAATGCTTATTAATATTTCTTTGGTGGCTGTGGTGGAACAGGCGTAGGATCACCTATATCGCCGCCCTTAATTGTCAACATCTCTTCATTGGTCAACTCAAATGCTGCGAAGAAATCAAGATTCTTTTTTAATTCCTTTGTTTCCATAGCTGTCTGTTTTTTGGTTAATTGATACTTTTTCGGGTAATTTCTTTTTCCAATAATACATGTCGCAGCAGTTCAATTTGTGACACAAAAAAATAAATTTTTTTTGAAAAAAATCTATATTTCATTAAATCAGTGAGTTAATAAAATGATAAAATTGACGCAAAAGAATATTTATCTATTATATTTACAGGTCTATAATGAAATATGAATAAATATTTTTCTGTCAGGGGAATTTTTAATTCACGGATTATTTTTTTTACAGCTTTCCTTATTTGTGTTTTTTCATATCCATGCTACCCGAATATCATTGAAAATTCAAGTGCTAAAATCTCTTTGCCTGTATCATTATTCGAAAATCATAAAATTGATGAAATATATTACCAGTATATGGATATAAATTACTTTTTCAAAAAACTTGAAACATTTTATATTAAAAATGATCTGACAAATATTAAAATATATGCTGATTCATTGCAAGAGGCAATTAATTTTTTTTCTGTATCTGATACTCTATTGCTGATAAAGTCTTATTATCTTCTGGGAGCCTCGATGGTTGATCTTGGGAATGAATCGCAGTCATTCGGTTATTTTCAAAAAGCATTGCAGCTCCTTGATAAAAAACCTGAGGATAATATTAAAGGAAGAATTTTTTATTTTTTGGGATATACATATAATAAAATAGGCGATCATTTAAAATCTTCAGAATATTTCAGCAAATCTCTCGAGCTTAAAAAAAAGGTCTTTGGCGAAAACTCTCCTGAATTATTGCCTGATTATGTATCACTTTCTATTTCAAAAATAAATCTTCGTGATTATAAAAATGCAGTTGATATTGTTAATGAAGGATTGTTCATTACAAACAATATGGGATTTAATTTAGAAACTGAAGATATTGCCTTATTGTATCAGAACAAAGGCGTTGCACTTTCAATGATAGCAGAATATAAGAAAGCAATTATTAACCTTCTTAAGGCAAAGGATATTTATGAATCATTAGGACTTCCAGTTAATGCTAATATGCTGAATTTGATCAATAATATTGCCACTTCATACTTTTATTTAAAGGATACTGCAAGATGTATACAATATTTTGAAAAGGGTTATGAAATGGCATACACAATGAATGATCTTTCATCTTATAACTTTGTTTCTTTCATGAGCAATTATGCTATGTTTCTTGGAAATATTAATCAGAAAGAAAAGGGAAAAGAAATTTTATTAAGAACAATTGAAAGGATAAAAAGCCGGCATCCGAAAACTTCGAGGGAATATTGTGAAATATTAAATAATTATGCATCATATCTCTTGAGATTTAAAATAGATTTCCCTCAATCATTGGAAATTTTTCGGACATGTTACGAATATGTCTATACTCATCCGTGGGATGTTAATCTTAATACTCAGATTGCCAGGGGATATGCTCTTGCTTTGATGAATAACGGAAAAGTAACAGAGGCTCTGGATTCGATAACAATGGTTCTTTACAGGAGTGCTGATTTGAAACCGCAAGATAATCCTCTCATTAATCCGGATATACAATCTTTAAAAAAAGACATAACGACATGGGATTTACTAAGGGCTAAGTATCTGATTCAGCAACGACTTTATAGTTTAACAGGTGATTTTAACATACTGAAAAGCTGTGCAGAGATTTCAGACTTTATGGTTAAAATTCTGGAAGACCTTAGACTGAATCTGGGTGATGAGGAAAGTCGTCTTCTTCTTGGAGAAAGGTTCAGAGATTCCTACATGTTTGCCATTGAGAGTTACAATCAGTGCTACGAATTAACTAATGAAGCACAATACCTTTTAAAGGTTTTTGAATATTCAGAAAAAAGCAAAGCGGCAAGCCTGCTCACATATACACGTGAGGCCAAAGCCATGAGGTATCATATTCCACCTTCGCTGGTAACACTGGAGCATAATTTATCTCTGGAAATTGGATTTTATGAGTCGAAAATTGAAGCAGAAAGAAACAGCAGCAATCCTGATAGAAGTAAAATAGAACTCTGGACTGAAAATTTGATTAATGCACAAAACAGGAAAGATTCTCTGCTTAAAGTATTTGAAAAAGATTTCCCTGATTATTATAAAATGAAGTACGATACCAGGGTTGTTTCACCTGAAATTATTCCAGAGCTTACCGGAAAGAAAGCAAATTATCTGAGCTATATTGTTAATGATACATTGCTTCATATCATAGTTGTAAATAATAAATATTTGAAAATTAAAACTCTTAAAATTGATGATAGTTTTTTCAATACTGTTAACACTTTCAGGCAATTGCTTTCCGATCCTGTTAAAGAGAGAAATGCAAAAGATGCATTTCTGCAATTTCAGGAAAATGGATTCAGACTATATTCGTTTCTGCTTAAGCCGGTTGAAGAATATCTTATTTCTGAATATCTGGTGATTTCACCCGATGGTAAGCTGTCCTTTTTCCCGTTCGACATAATGATAATGTCAGAAAAAAGAGATACAAGCCTTTATTATAATATTCTTGACTATGTCACAAAAAAATACGATATATCCTATACTTATTCTGCAACGCTTCTATCGGAAACCAGAAGAAGAATGCCTTCTTTTTTTAATAATGCAGTCACTTTTGCACCTTCATACGACAATTTAATTGTTGATTCAGTTTTTCGGTCTGAAAATTACAATGATTTACCACCTCTTGTATATGCCCAGCAAGAAGCATCTTACGTGTCTAAATTAATACCTGGTAAGCTTTTTATGAATGAGAAAGCTACTTTGGAGAATTATAAAGCAGAGGCCGGAAAGTTTGATGTTGTGCACCTTGCCATGCATACCATAGTCGACGGGGCATCACCTGCAAATTCAGGAATGATATTTTATAATGCTACTGTGGATTCGGCTGAAGATGTTTATCTTAAGCCCTACGAAGTTTACGGAATACCTTTGAATGCAAAAATGGTTGTTTTAAGTTCCTGTTTTACCGGAACAGGAACTCTCTATGCAGGCGAAGGAGTGCTCAGTCTGGCAAGAGGCTTTATAGTATCTGGAAGTAAATCAGTAGTGATGTCTCTATGGGAGATAGACGATATGGCTGGTGCCTCGATAATAAAATCGTATTACAAAAACCTTAAATCGGGAATGAGAAAGAGTCGGGCACTTAAAAAGGCCAGAATGGATTATCTGGAAAGAGCAGATATGCGATTATCCCATCCATATTATTGGTCAACACTTGTTATATATGGCGACGATTCCCCACTTTATATCTCATGGTATATTAAAACAGTACTCCTTGTTGTTCTGTCCCTGGTCCTGATTATCACTATTCGCTATTTTAAAAAGCGTTGATATTCAATGTATTCTGGATCAGATTTTATGATTTCAATCAAAGCTTCCTTGCACAGATATTTTTTTCTGCGAGCATATGTCTCATTTTTATAATTCATTTTCTGAGCTATTTCTTCAAATGAGAGTCCATCATAAAACATTTTTAATACTTCCTGGCACTCAGGTTTAAGTTTATTAAATGCTCTTGTCATGATCTTCATAAAAAGCTGATCTGATACTTCTTCATCATTTTCTTCAACAATATCAATATTATGAAGCTCTTCGGTTTTGGACTTCTGTCGGAAAAGATTATTCCATACATTTCGTGCGATACCAAAGAAAAACCCCCTCAGGTCACTGGTCAGTTCCAGATTGTTTTCACATATTTTCTGATAGAGAAGAATGATAGTTTCCTGAAAAACATCTGAAGCATCGTCTTCAGTACCGTTATTCTTAATTACATGATTTTTAACCAGCTTAAAATAGTTGTCGTACAAATAATTGAGAACCTTTTCGTCCTGATGGCGAACACCTTCTATTATATCCTTATCTGATAATTTCCCCAACAATCCCCTGTTGATACCTTAATTGATTGACAAATATACTATTTCCAAAGGTAATCCACAGTAAATTTGTTACACTGATTATAGTTTTTATAAAATATTGAAATTTTACATTGTCAAAAATAAATATCTTTACCCTAACTAAAAAACTATCTGTATTTGAGTAATGTCATTTCCGTTTGTCAGGCAACCAGATGCAATGGATTGTGGACCTGCCTGCCTTAAGATGATAGCAGGTTTTTATGGAAAGAATTTTTCACTTGAATCTCTCCGTAAAAGATGCTACATTACCAGGGAGGGTGTGTCATTTCTTGGTCTGTCGGAAGCAGCAGATACTCTGGGTTTTAGGACCATAGGAGTGAAAATACCTTTCAGTACATTTATCAAAAATGTCCCATTGCCCTGTATAGTTCACTGGAAACAAAGACACTTCATTGTTGTATACAGAGTTTCACCGAAGTATATATGGGTTGCCGATCCGGCACTGGGTCTGCTTAAATACAGCCATCAGGAATTCATTAATAATTGGTCAGGAACAGTTATTAACGGAGAGCCAGTGGGACTGGTTCTGATAATGGAACCTACTCCGGCATTTTATGAAACTGAAGAGGAGAAGGAACAAAAAAAAGGTTTCCTGTTTCTCTGGAAGTATTTTAGATTATACAAAAAGTATTTTTATCAGTTATTCCTCGGACTTTTCCTCGGCAGTCTTATTCAGCTGGTTATTCCTTTTATTACCCAGTCAGTTATAGATATAGGTATCAATAATAGCGATATAGGCTTTATCTATCTTATTCTTTTTGCTCAACTTGCACTTGTGGCAGGAAGGTTTTCTGTTGAGTATATACGTAACTGGCTATTGCTTCATATAGGTGCAAGAATAAATGTTGCAGTGGTATCAGGTTTTCTGCACAAACTGATGGCTCTGCCTGTCTCATTCTTTGATACAAAATTAACAGGCGACATACTGCAGAGAATAGATGACAACAACAGGATAGAAGAATTTCTCACCTCAGCATCTCTGAGCATAATGTTTTCATTTTTCAACCTGATTGTTTTTGGAATAGTTCTGGCTATTTTCAATTTAAAGATTCTTTTGATTTTTCTTGCCGGTACTCTGGCATATATTGGCTGGGTATCTCTTTTCATGAAATCCCGCGCTATTCTTGATGCCCAGAGGTTCAGACAGATGTCAACAACAAACAGCAAACTCATTCAGATGGTCAATGGCATGCAGGAAATTAAACTCACTCAGAGTGAACTTGCGCGAAGGTGGGAATGGGAAAACCTTCAGGCAGGTCTTTTTCATTTGAGGGTTAAAGGGTTGAACCTCCTGCAGCATCAGTCGGCCGGAGCTACATTGATTCATGAGGTCACTAATATTTTGATTACACTTGTTTCGGCAACAACGGTTATTAAGGGCGAAATGACACTCGGTATGATGCTTGCGATTCAATTTATTATCGGTCAGTTAAACTTACCTGTTAATCAGATAATTTATTTCTTCAGAGTGTCGCAGGATGCAAAACTTAGTCTTGATAGATTATCTGAAGTTCATTCAATGGATGACGAGGAACCTGAGCCCGAAGCCAAAGTGAAGAAAATGCCCGAGAGGAAAGATATTTATATCAATAATCTTTCATATCAATACGAGGGACCAAGATCTCCCTTTGTACTTAAAGATATTGATCTTGTGATTAAAGAAAATAATGTAACGGCAATTGTTGGTGCCAGTGGAAGCGGCAAAACAACCCTGCTTAAGATGATACTTGGTTTTTATAAACCAGTTACCGGAGAAATAGTTGTAGGAGATACAAAACTGGAAAATATTAGTCTCAAAACATGGAGGAAAAAGGTAGGTGCGGTTATGCAGGACGGTTACATCTTTGCCGATACAATTGCATCTAACATTGCTCCGGGGGTTGAAACAATAGATGAGGAGAGGCTTTACAGAGCAGCCGAGATTGCCAACATAAGAGGTTTCATTGAGTCGCTGCCATTAAGCTATAATACAAAAGTTGGGATGAATGGGCATGGTTTAAGTGAAGGTCAGAAACAAAGACTTCTTATAGCACGGGTAGTGTATAAAGATCCTGAGATAATTATATTTGATGAAGCAACAAATTCACTCGATGCAGGAAGTGAAAAGGTAATAGTTGAAAATCTTAAAAGCTTTTTCAAAAACAAGACTGTAATAATTGTTGCTCACAGGCTAAGCACGGTAAGGGATGCAGATAAGATTGTAGTACTCGATAACGGACGAATTGTTGAGTCAGGTACACACAATGAACTTATTGAAAGGCAGGGGGCTTACTTTAATCTTATAAAAAATCAGCTTGAACTCGGTAACTGAATAATACTCTGATAAAGCGCATAAGGGTGAAAAAGCACGAAATTCAATATTCTGAGCCTGTGAGGGAGATAATGGGAAATCCTCCGGGTAAAATCCTCAGATGGGGCACCATGATTATATTCGCAATATTTGTATTATTCATTTCTTTTGCATGGCTGATTAAATATCCTGATATTGTTCCTGCTCAGGTTGAAATAACAACCGAAAACCCTCCTGCTTCCATAATGTCTAAAACAACAGGCCGCATAATGCACCTGATGGTTTCGGATAAACAGCAGGTGAAGGCTGGTGAAGTGCTTGCCGTAATGGAAAACCCGGCATCATTTGAAGAGGTTCGAAAACTAAAAAACTTTATTGATACATTTAACCTCAGAAGTGATGTAAAAATCGAGACTATTCCAGATTTTTACAACCTTGGAGAACTGCAAACACCCTATGAAACATTCAGAAAGAGTATATCAGATATTGATAATTTTATTAAGAACGACTACTATAATGCCAGAATAAATGCTGTGAATGAAGAACTGAGGGAGCTGAAAACATATACTGCTCGTTTACAGGAAAATGAAAAATTCTATAATGAAAATTATCTTATTGAACTTAATAAATTCAGGCGCGATTCAGCATTAAATGCAGGTAAATCAATTGCTCCGGCAGATTATGAAAACTCAAAACAGGCATTAATCAGACAACAAATTGAATTACAGAAAGTACGGCTGGATATTTCAGCAAAGAATATCGAAATGATTAATAAAAGGCAACTTATAGAAGAATATTCAATAAAACGTTCAGAAGAGCTTGATAAGCTTTATTCTAATGCTCGTGAAGCATTGAAGAACTTGAGGGCGGAGCTTAGCATCTGGGAAAATACATATTTGCTCGTGTCTCCAGTGGAAGGACAGGTTACTTTTTCAAGGTACTGGTCAGTAAATCAGCTTGTGAAGAAAGATGAAACAGTTATGTCAGTTGTGCCTGATAATCCCGGGAACTATATTGGTAAAATCTATCTTAAAATGTATAAATCTGGTAAGGTACGGGAAGGGCAAATAGTGAACATAAAACTAAACGGATATCCTTATATGGAATATGGTATGCTACAGGGTGTTATACGCTCAAAAGCACTTGTTCCAGCCGGTGATTCATATCTGATTGAGGTGGAACTTAAAAACGGACTTACAACATTATATAACCGGACTCTTGAGTTTACCCAGAATATGACAGGTGTGGCAGAGATAATTACTGACGACAGAAGCCTTCTGGAGAAAATGATTTATCCATTCAGGTATCTTATATCCCGTAACAAGAGATAAGAAAACCTTATTTATTTTTATAAGGTTCATATTCTTCTTCCTGCGGGGAAGAACTTAAATCCTGTTTGCTTTTTGCCTTATTTGCACCTGATGTACACTTCTCCTTGTAACGAAGATAAAGCCTTATTGCAACTATAATAAAAACTGTAACAGTAATGAAAATTGAGACCGGATCTTTCATTGAGATATTTTAATTTTCAGAGTTCAAAAATATCAATAAGTTGCGAATTTACGACAGGATTTTTTAAACGGCTTTATATTCTATAAACAAGTAGCTTCAAATTAAAATTTCATTATTTGAATTAAAACTTTGAGTTTTATTAAAATATTCAATATTTTCGTGTCTCAAAAATTTCATGGGTTTCCATGTAATTTGCTAGTGAATAAAATACTTGAAAGGGGTTGAAAATGATTGAGAAAGATCCAAACAATCCTGTTCTGAATGAACAATTCGCAGCTACTGAAGGTGCTGGCGAAAGTACAGGGAATGTGCCCGGAGGTAATATTGAACCTCCTGTTGATTTTTCTGTTAATGAAACGGAAAAACCGGAAAGCCTGACGTCTGATGAGAAAAAAACCCGGGATGGGGAAGTGGACATGACAGAATTTTCTGTTTCGGAAAAAAAGAACGAGGAAAAAATCAACACCGGAACTGAAAGTGTGCCAGTTGTTCAGTCAACCGAAACAGCTGAGGCCAGTGAGGACTTGCCTGACTCGGGTGAACATATATCAGGCGAGGATAAAGCTAAAAGGCCAAGAAAGAAAAGCGGAGAAAAGAAATCTGTTTCGCCAGTCGTTATTCCTGAAACAAGCCTGGCAGCTGAGAGGCAGGGGGATATACCTGAAGATTATAAGGATATTGAACTACCTCCTGTTGATTATTCGGGTTATTCAAAAGAAAAACTGGTTGAAACACTTGAATTGATTATTGACAACAGACCTCCAAATGAGATAAAAAATGATGTTGAAAGGATAAAGAGTCTGTTTTACAAGAAGATAAGAAAAGAGAACGAGGAAAGGAAAAAAAAGTTTCTCGAAGAGGGAGGTAAGGCTGAAGATTACAGAGTTCTTGTTGACCCTCTTGAGGTTAAAGTGAAAGAGCTTCTTGAAAAATACAAATCGAAAAAGAGTGATTACGGGAAAATTCAGGAGGCTGAAAAACTTGAGAATCTCAGAAAGAAATATGAGATAATTGAGAAAATTAAAGATCTGGTTAACAGGGAAGAATCAATAAATAAAACATTTCAGGAATTCAGAGCTCTTCAGAACGAATGGCATGCAGTAGGGATTGTTCCTCAAAGTGCATTGAAAGACCTGTGGGAGAATTATCATCATGCAGTTGAGATATTTTATGATTATATAAAAATCAACAAGGAACTCCGGGATCTTGACCTTAAGAAAAATCTTGAGGCAAAAGTAAGATTATGCGAAAAAGCTGAAGAATTAATGCTTGAACCTAACCCGGTTACAGCATTTAAATTGTTACAGGATCTTCACAATGCTTGGAGGGAGATTGGTCCTGTGCCGCATGAGTCGAAAAATGAGATTTGGGAAAGGTTTAAGGAGGCTACTGCCAAAATAAATAAAAGGCATCATGAGTTTTTTGAAAAACAGAAGGAGGAGCAGAAGAAAAACCTTGAAGCCAAAATCGCCCTCTGTGAAAAAGTTGAGGAGATCAACAGGGAAGAGTTGAAAACTTTTAAAGATTTTGAAGAAAAAGCGAAGATTGTTATAAATCTTCAGAAGATGTGGCGAACCATAGGCTTTGCTCCGAAAAAGCAAAACAATAAAATATACCAGCGTTTCAGGGAAGCATGTGATGCTTTTTTTGAAAAGAAAAGGAACTTTTATGCCGACAGTAAAGAGATGCAGATGAATAACCTCCAGCGTAAGACGGATCTCTGCATTCAGGCTGAGGCATTACAGGAAAGTACCGACTGGAAAGCCACGACCGAAGCACTTATTAGGCTTCAGAAAGAGTGGAAAGAAATTGGTCCTGTTCCAAGAAAATATTCAGATAAAATATGGAAAAGATTCAGGAAAGCCTGTGATCATTTCTTCAACAGAAAGGCTGAATATTTCGCCAGCCTCGATTCAACATATGAAGAAAACCTGAAAGCTAAAGAGGCTATTATTGCCGAGCTTGAAAATTTTGAGCCGGGTGATGATGTGCAGGAAGCCTTCAATAAACTTAAGGAAATCCAGAAAAGATGGACCGATATAGGTTTTGTGCCTTTCAATCGTAAGGAGGAAATCAATAACAGGTATAGAAATGCTCTTAACAAACAATTTGACAAATTGAAGATTGACGAAGTTGACAAGAGCATCCTGAAATACAAGACAAAACTTGAAACCCTTAAGTCAAATCCGAAGGCACTGCGTAAACTCAGCAATGAAAGGGAAAAATTTATATCCAAAATCAAACAACTTGAAAATGATATTGTTCTATGGGAGAACAACATTGGCTTCTTTGCAAAATCGCCCAACGCAGAAACAATGATCAAAGAAGTCGAGGAAAAAATCAAGAATGCAAAGAAAACAATAAAAACGCTTGAGGAAAAAGTTAAGCTTATTGACCGTATTAATGTTGAGGAATTATAAGGAATAAAATTTAGTTTGTTTTGGCTGACACAAAGTATGTATTTGTTACAGGTGGAGTTACATCGTCACTGGGGAAAGGTATAATATCTGCTTCTCTGGCAAAGCTGCTCCAGTCGAGAGGATATTCTGTAACTATTCAGAAGCTGGATCCATATATCAATGTAGATCCAGGAACTCTCAATCCATACGAGCACGGAGAATGCTATGTTACCATTGATGGTGCTGAAACTGATCTAGACCTTGGTCATTATGAAAGGTTTCTCAATGTTACTACCAGTCAGGCAAATAACGTGACAACCGGAAAAGTTTACCAGACAGTTATTGAAAAAGAGCGTAGGGGTGACTATCTGGGTAAGACTGTACAGGTAATACCACATATTACTGATGAGATAAAAAGACGTATTAAGCTATTGGCTTCAAGTAAAAAATTTGATATTGTAATTACTGAAATTGGAGGTACCGTAGGTGATATTGAGTCGCTACCCTATATTGAATCCGTGAGGCAATTACGATGGGAAATGGGTCAGGGAAACTGTGTTGTTATCCATCTTACTCTTGTGCCATACCTTTCTGCTACTGGAGAACAGAAGACAAAACCTACCCAGCATTCGGTGAAAGCTTTACTTGAGGCTGGAATTCAGCCTGATGTTCTTGTTTTGAGGACTGAAAAATCCATTTCCAGCGATATCAGAAAAAAAGTGGCACTTTTCTGTAATGTTGAAGAAAAAGCAGTTATTGAGTCAGTCAATGTAAGCACAATTTATGAAGTACCACTGAAAATGCTTGAAGAAGGACTGGATCAGGTTGTACTTCAGAAGCTTAATTTGCCGGTGAAAAATAAACCCGACATGTCAGAATGGGAAAATTTTGTTCATAAACTTAATTTTCCGAAAAGAAAAGTAAATATTGCGCTAGTAGGGAAATACGTTGAGCTTCACGACTCATACAAATCGATACATGAATCATTTATACATGGAGGTGCAGCCAACGATTGTTCCGTCAATATTGGTTATTTTAATTCGGAGAATATCTCTGACAAGAACGTAGATGAACTCATGAAAGATATAGATGGAATATTAATTGCCCCAGGATTTGGCTCCAGAGGAGTGGAAGGTAAAATTAGTACTGTAAAATATGCGAGGATTAATAATGTGCCATTTTTCGGCATTTGCCTCGGTATGCAGTGTGCAGTAATTGAATTTGCCAGAAATGTTATTGGTTATGAGGATGCACATTCTACCGAAATGGATTCCGATACCAAACACCCTGTAATAGATCTGATGGAAGAGCAGAAAAGCATAACAGAAAAAGGTGGTACAATGAGATTGGGTGGTTATAGATGTATACTTTCACCTGATTCCCTGTCATATAAAGCATATGGCAAAAAAGAGATAATTGAGCGTCACCGGCACCGATATGAGTTTAACAACACGTATCTTGAGGAGTTTAAACAACATGGAATGCTTATGGCCGGAATAAACCCTGAATCTGATCTTGTGGAAATAATTGAATTACCATCTCACAGATGGTTTGTGGGGGTTCAATTTCACCCAGAATATAGTAGTACTGTCATGAATCCCCATCCTTTATTTGTAAGCTTCATAAGGGCATGTATCGAATTTGCTGACTTTAAAAGAGGATAAAAAATGGATAAGAATACCATAACAGGTCTGATACTCATCTTCTTAATCTTTATCGGATTCAGTATTTATAATAACGCAAGGCTTAATAAAATTTATAATGAAAAAATTACTCTGGCTGATTCATTATATAAAACAGGTAATTATGAAAAAGCACGCACTGAATATATTAATGCACTCAATATTAAACCAAATCAGCCTGATATAATCCTTAAACTTAATGATATTAACCTGCAACTTGGTCTTGTTCAGCCAGATAGTCTGAATAAAATTGTCGAACAACAGGAACCTGAGAAAGTGCCTGCAGCAGATTTATCTGAGCCGGCTGAAGGAGGAACGGCTTCGTACGGAATTTTTTCTGCTTCAGCTTCTGGATCTAACGATTTTATAACTCTAGAAAACAACCTCCTTGAATTGAAAATTTCACTTAAAGGCGGAAGAATTTATTCAGCAAGATTGAAAGAATACAGAACTTATGATTCATTGCCTTTAATACTATTTGATGGCGACTCTACAGTATTTGGTTTTAATTTCTTTACAGCCGATAATAAACCTGTTCAGACTAACGACCTTTTCTTTAAATTCCCTTCGGAAGAAAGGCATTTTATTGTTACAGACAAGCCTCAGTCTGTCTCGCTTTACCTGTACGCCGATAGTAATAAATACATAGAGTATACATATACTCTTTCCCCGGGAAAATATACCGTCGACTTTAATGCCAACTTCGTGTCAATGTCCGGGGTTGTTGCACAAAACCAGAATACAATAACTCTCGATTGGAGAATGTATATTTCACAGAAAGAGAAAAGCAGGCAAAGTGAAGAATCATATACTACCATCAAATACAAATATTATCAGGATGAAGTAGATGGTATAAAAGAAAGGTCGAGAAATGAAATTGAAAAAGTTGATATACCTACAAGGTTAAGCTGGGTGGCATTTAAGGATCAGTTTTTTTCCTCTGTTATTATCACTGATCGTTTTTTTCAGAATGGCACATTTTCATCAACCCGTCTTCCTGCATCAGAGAAATACATAAAGTATTTCACTGCTGAAATTGGAGTACCGTTTGTTCCTTCGAACCCTGAACCTCTTCAATTTAAATTCTATCTGGGGCCGAATCACTTTTCTACTCTTAAAAAAGAGGGTTACGAACTTGAGCAGATAGTTACACTGGGCAAAAACATTACACGGTGGATAAATCAATACCTCATTATCCCGATTTTTAACTGGCTGAACAGGTACATTTCGAACTACGGAATCATCATTTTAATATTAACTATTATTATCAAGATAATTCTTTTCCCGCTTACTTTCAAATCGTACCAGGCACAGGCGAAAATGATGGTATTGAAGCCTCTTGTCGATGAGATAGCAAAGAAATATCCGAAACAGGAGGATGCCATGAAACGGCAGCAGGCCACAATGGAGCTTTACAAAAGGGCAGGGATTAATCCGCTTGGAGGTTGCCTTCCTACACTCCTGCAGTTCCCTATATTGTATGCAATGTTCCGTTTCTTTCCCACATCAATCGAACTTCGTCAGGAACCATTCCTGTGGGCAAAAGATCTATCAACATACGATTCTATTCTCAACCTGCCTTTTACTATTCCTCTCTACGGCGATCATGTGAGCCTCTTTACTTTGCTCATGACGGCGTCAACCATTATTACGATGAAAATGTCAGGCTCTACGTCAGGTCAGGACCAGCCTGGAATGAAAGTAATGATGTACATGATGCCGGTAATGTTCATGCTGATACTAAACAATTTTTCAGCAGGACTTACATATTATTATTTCCTGGCTAATGTTCTTTCCTATATCCAGAATCTTGTCTCAAAACGTTTCATTAACCAGGAAGAGATACTGGCAAAGATTGAAGAAAGCAAGAAAAAACCTCTTAAAAAATCAAAATGGCAACAGCGACTTGAAGAAGCTGCAAAAGCCAGAGGAATAAATCCACCTAAAAAATGAACTATCGCTAAACAATTATTGGTTTTTAAAATTAGACCGGATAATTCATTTTGTCGAAAACTCTTTAGCCGACAAATATAATTCTGTTCAATTATTAATATTCTTTAAAAAATTTTGTATGAGAATTTAAATAATTCTTATTTTTAAACCTAAATTTCTAATAAAAGGGGAATGGGGAAAAAAGTTAAAAACAAAGATCTGGCTATCAGATTAGGTGTATCTCCTACTCTGGTATCATTAGTACTTAACAATAAAGCTGACCTTTACGGTATAAAAAAGGAGACCCAGGAAAAAGTTCTGGCACTTGCCAGGCAGATGGGTTTCTTTGATGTTAAGGAAGAAAAGAGAGCTCCGTATCCGGTGGAGACTGCTCCCGGGATAGTCGGAATAATTGTTCCTTCACTGGCCGATCAGTTTGTGTATGACATCACGCCTTATCTGCAGAAGGAATTTTCGAACATTGGTTTAGGATTTACTGTTATTCTAAAAGATCCTGACGATGGCCGATTCAATAGATTTGTTTCGGCTTTCAGAAAATTTTTCAGCGGGTTGATTTTGGTTGGTGAAGCAGCCGATGAAAAAACGATCAGCACTTTAAGAGACAATGATTATCCATTCGTCCTGCTTGAAAAAACAACTGAAAAGTACAGGCTGAATACAGTTATGACAGATGTCATGGCGGGAATAAATTTGCTGACTGAATATATAGGCAGGAAAGGTTACAGGAATATACTAATACTTTGCAGTGAAAAAAGACACAGGGAGAAGGAAAAGATAATTAAAGAATTAGTTAATTCCCTGAATAGAATTCCTGGAGGCATTAGCCGGCCGCTCATTGAATTTGTAAATGAGCCTGTTGCAGAAGAGGATTTTGATTTTAAACAGATTTGGAAATACTTGCAACCACCTCTCAGTATTCAGCTTATTATAACAATAAACGCATCCCTTGTCTATCCTCTGCTGTCAGCACTTGAAAACAAAAAAATAAGGGTACCGTATGATGTGGCACTCATATCTTTTGAGGAAGGACCCGGATTTGCCTTCCTCCATCCTCCGATTACTTCTTTGAGAAAACCTGTCTCCGCACTTGCGCATAAAGCTTCTAATATGATCTGGTCGGAGATTAAAAATGCCGGAAAGAGTAAGTACAGAAGACAGTTACAGCTCTCTCCGGAACTTGTAATAAGGAGGTCCTGCGGAAATTTTTAATCGAATCATTATATTATGCGAGTTAAATTCTTATCCCTGCTCTGTCTGTTGTCAATAATTGCGGGTGGATGCAGGGAAGAACATCTTATTTCATCACGTGACTACAGAAAAAAAGTAGAAAACGATTTTAAAGAACGTAGGAAACTTGCTGCTGGCAGAAAAGAAGAGCTTTTTGCTGTTTTCAAATCAGGTCTTGATTTACCTGCCGCCGAAGCACTAAAATTTCTTTATGCCTATATGCCTCTTTCAGATCTGGCCGATTACGATGGTGAATTTTTCTATGACAACGTGAAGATTGTCCTGAAAGCAAGAAACGAAACTCCATGGGGAAAATCCATACCAGAAAACTTGTTTCTGCATTATGTGCTTCCTGTCCGGGTAAACAATGAAAACCTCGATTCATTCAGAATAGTTTATTATAATGAGATAATGAGCAGGATTAAAGGGCTGGATGCTGAATCAGCAGCTCTCGAGATTAATCACTGGTGCCATGAAAAAGTAGCATACCAGCCCTCGGATATCCGGACTTCCGGTCCATTAAGTACCATACTTTCAGCAAGAGGACGGTGTGGTGAAGAATCGACCTTTACAGTCTCTGCCCTCAGAGCTGCATGCCTGCCTGCACGTCAGGTTTACGTTCCGAGATGGGCTCATACCGACGATAATCATGCATGGGTGGAAGTATGGATAAATGGCAATTGGCATTATATGGGAGCATGTGAACCGGAACCCGTGCTCGACAGAGGCTGGTTTACCGAACCAGCAAGGCGGGCAATGCTCGTACATACAAAATCATTCGGAGCTCCTTCAAATGAAGAAAAATCTGTTCTTGAATTCAGAAACTATTCCATTATTAATAACCTTTCAATGTATGCTGATACAAGAATAGTGAACGTTAAATTGACTGATTCATTTGGAAAACCTGTTGAGGATGCTACCGTTGAATTTTGTATTTATAATTTTTCTGAATTCTACCCTCTGATCGTACTCTCAACAGACAAAAATGGCACTGCCAGTTTTGAAACAGGATATGGAGATATTCTTGTATGGGTCTATAAAGGAGAAACTTTCGATTTCAGGTTTGTAAAAGCCTTTGATAAAGATACAGTGTTTCTTTGTCCCATAAAGAATCCATCAGACTCAGGCATTATTCATATTGACATCAATCCTCCTCCTTTAAAAAAACCGTTTCCACCACTACCTGAGCAACTTGTACATGAAAACGAAAAGAGACTGGCATACGAGGATAGCATAAGGAACAACTATATTAAATCGTGGATAGGGGAAAACGAAGCCGTTTCACTTGCTGCTTCACTTAACATTCCTGCTGAAGAAGTAGTAGACATTATAAGAAAATCTGAGGGCAACTATAGAGAGATTATCAGATTTCTATTAGAATTTAAAGATATTCCGACGAAGAAAAAACTTAAAATTCTGAACCTTGTTTCAGAAAAAGATCTCAGAGATACAAGGGCTGTAGTTCTTGCTGATCATCTCCAAAATGCAATTCCATATGACAGCTCTTTAATGTGGTATGACAGAGATACTTACGATGAGTATGTACTTAATCCGAGGATAGCAGATGAAATGCTCCGAAGCTGGAGAAGCTATCTTAAGGATAAAATTCCAGATAAACTCCGCCGTGAAGCTTTGCGGAATCCTGAATTAATTATACAGTATGTGAATGATAATATAATTATTAAAGAGGAAGAAAATTATTACAGAACACCATTATCTCCATCGGGAACACACAATTTAAGAGTTGCCGACAATCATTCACGAAATATTTACCTCGTTGCACTTTGCCGTCTCAGTGGTATTCCCGCAAGGCTTGACAAAGGGACAATGCGTCCGCAATATTATTTTAACGGAAAGTGGAACGATGTATATTTTGCAGGAGAGAACCCTCCCGGGACAAAAGGTCTTCTGAAGCTTGTTTGTGAGCAGTCTGATTTGGTTCCTGAATATTTCAAAAACTTTACAATAGCAAGGTTTGAAAATGGAAGATATAATACTCTTCAATTCGATTATGATATGAAGATCAGTGATTTTGAAGATAAAATTCCATTACCTTCCGGATACTATATGGTTGTAACAGGCAACAGAACCTTGAATGACAAAATTCTTGTATCTATGAAATTTTTCAGAATTAATCCTGTTGAAACGACCAGATTAGAAGTTGTTGTCAGAAAATAAAACTTTTATTTTCAATTAATTAACAATTGTTTATAAAAATTCTGAATTTTAAAGCAGGACTCATATTTCAAAAATCCTATATTTGCATTTGTATGGTATTGCATTTTAATATGCAATAAAAGGGAATACGGTTAGAATCCGTAACAGTGCCCGCTGCTGTGATGCCTGGTCGCAAAGCGATCATGGTTTTTGATAACCTGCCACTGTCCTGATAAACCGGGATGGGAAGGCTTCAAAAACCGGGACAAGTCAGAAGACCTGCCATACAAGTTCAATAGTTCTAAGCTTTCGGGAAGAAAAGCGAAGAATCATCAAGAATGATTCCAACTTAATTTCCTGGCAGTTAAGAATATTGATGAGATTTTGATGTTAATCTTAAATATATTCTTATGAATGCAAGGTTTTTTTTATTCGCCACACTTCTTATTTCAGCAGTTGTAATTATATCATGTCAGAAAGAGAAAGTTGAAACTGACATAGTGGACTTTGAGGAACTGCCTCTGGATGATTCAGGGGTATGGAACGGTTCAGACGGTTCGGGAGGATTCAGATCGGGAAATGTTTTTTTCATAAATCATTACAACAGTCTGTACCAGGCGTGGAGCGGATTTGCGTATACTAATCATAGCGATACTGTAACAGGTGATTATACCAATCAGTACAGTTCAATAACAGGGTCAGGCTTTGATAACTCATTGAAGTACGGTGTTTTTTACTTTTCTGGCATGCCCGACACAATAGTATTTGAAATACCTGAAAAAGTTACAGATATAGCTCTCTGTAACACAACTTTTACTTACAAATCTGTAAAAAATGGAACGGTTTTCAGCAAAAAGTTCGGAGGTGATTCGGGCAACGACCCTGATTGGCTGAAAGTTACACTTACTCCAATCAGTGAAGAAGGTATTGCCCTGGGTTATGTTGATGTTTATCTTGCTGATTTCAGATACACCGATAATAAATACGATTATATATCGAATGTATGGACATCTATAGACCTCAGTCAGTTCGGATTTATCAAGCGGCTGAAATTTGAAATGTCATCAAGCGACTCGGGAGAATGGGGAATGAACACCCCGGCATATGTCTGCATTGATAACATTAAAGGTATTCTTGCAAAGGATAAATAATGAAGTCGCCAACCTTTAAAATATTGGCTCTGTTTATTATTTCTGTTCTTAGCAGGAATGGATTTTCTCAAATAATTAATATCTCTTTATTAAAGGAACACCCAATATTTTACGAGGATCCTTCTATAAAAGAATGGGCTTCTGCTTGCAAGATTATAAGAGGGTATATACAGATTGATAAAAAGGAACTGGGCAGGGCATCAGCAGGCGAAGAAACTGCCTGTCTCGGTAAAGCAGATAATGTAACTGTGAGCCTGGGCGATTCTGGTATCGCGGTTGTTACTTTCAGTGAACCGATTAGAAATATTGACGGGTATGACTTTGCAGTATTCGAAAATTCCTTTGATGGTCAGTTCCTTGAACTCGCTTTTGTGGAAGTTAGTTCCGACAGTATGAGATGGGTCAGATTCCCATCCATATCACTTACACCTACCAATATTCAAACAGGAACTTTTGGTTTGACTGATGCGAAGAATATTTATAATCTTGCAGGAAAATACAGGTTATTTTATGGGACTCCCTTTGACCTTGAGGAACTTAGAGATTCAGCAGGCATAGATTTATCAAGCATTAAGTATATTAGAATTATTGATGCTATAGGTTGTATTGATGACAGATATGCTTCATATGATGCCCTTGGCAACAAAATTAATGACCCCTGGCCAACCCCATTTCCGCAATCAGGATTTGACCTTGATGCTGTTGCTGTACTTAAACAGGTAACAGAAATTAACATTCCCGAAGCTTCAGTGCCTTTTAAAATTTATCCTAATCCTTCAACAGGAAAAATATATATTGATTTACCGGGGAGAGCTATGCATGATGTATTTATATCAGATAATACAGGTAAGATTCTTAGCAAAAAGCGCATAGGTGATTACGTCAATGCTGTCAATATTGAAAACTTTAAACCTGGCATTTACTTTATTCAGATAATCGGTAATAATACCAGATATGTTACACGAATTGTAATAAACTAGGATGAAGCTGTTAAGGAATATATTGCTGGTTATTTCTGCCGTATCACCACTTATGGCTGATGCTCAGAAAAATTCTATCGGTGACACTATTCATATAAAAGAAATAGTAATAGAGGCAAAAATAACTGATGGTATAACTGGCTCATGGAAACAAATCGAAATTGATTCCGGGTTACTTTCAGGTAAAAAACTTCTGAGTCTATCAGATATAATGACGGAATCAGTACCCTTATATATCAAAACTTATGGCCCGGGGAACCTCTCCACAGTCTCTTTCCGAGGAACCGGGGCGGTTCATACACAGGTGGCGTGGAATGGGGTTGTGATAAATTCACCCATGCTTGGCCAGATAGATTTGTCTATAATCCCGTCAGCTTTCGCTGATGAGATTACTATTGATTGCGGAAGCAGTTCAATGTTCAGAACAAACGGGGCCTTCGGAGGATTGATAAATCTCAAAACCAAACCAGAATGGAGTAATGGACTGAGAGCTGGTTTCGACTTTGGAACGGGTAGTTTTGGTTTATGGTCCGGATCGTTAAAAGCCGAGGCAGGAAATAACAGGTTTCAGTCAGTAACAAGACTTTTCTACCGGAGGGCTGATAACGACTTCAGATATGTTAATATTGTAAGCTATCCAGAGCCTGTATATGAGAGAAGAATAAATGCCGACTTCAGCCAGCATGCAGTTATGAATGAAATATTTTTCAGGGGAATAAATTCTGTTTCGTCCCTATCTGTATGGGCCCAGGCTGCAACCAGAAATCTGCCACCCAATATACTTATGACTGCAACTGCTCCAGGTGAAAGCCAGAAAGATGCTTCAATTCGTACAATTTTCAGTCATTCAAAATATTACAGCAAATCAAGCATTGATTTAACTTCTGCTGTGATTTATGATAAACTGAACTATACCAATAAACAGGCAATGATAAATTCTTTAAATCAATCAGTTTCGTTTATTAATAAAGGGGCATGGGAAACACGTTTTCAATCAGGATTAAATGTAAAACTAGCTCTAAATGAGGAATTTAATATTGTTAAATCAGTAAATTATAATGGACTGAAGCAAAGAAATATCTTGTCTGTAACTGGTATTGCGAGAAAAAGAATTCAGAACGGCGGCATAACCTTACTGGTAGGGGAGATAATTTCCGGTAAAAAATTACTGTTACCTGATTTCTCGGCAGGATTTGACTATTATATTGAAGGAAAAACCGGGAAATTTATAAAAGCAAATCTTTCAAGAAATTCCAGGATCCCTACAATGAATGATTTGTACTGGAATCCAGGAGGCAATCCGGACATAAGGAATGAATATTGCTTTTCAGGCGAAATCAACGGAGGCATTAACCATCAAATTGACAAAAACTTCGTTGTATCAGGTGAAGCATCTCTCTATTCACATAGAATACGGGACATGATACAATGGCTGCCAGGAGATAATAATTACTGGAGACCTGAAAATATTCTTTCTGTAAATGTAACAGGCTGTGAAACAAACTTTAAGATGAATTACAGCACAGAGAATTTGAAATATTTTATTCATATTCACTACACACTAAATAAATCAGTTTACGGGACCAGCTCTGAGCAAATGAAGGGTAAACAGCTTCTATATGTGCCATTTAGTCAGGGAGGAGGAAACATAAAGGTTCAATACAATAAAACATATGCATCTCTGAACGGTGAATACACCGGTAAAAGGTTTACAACAGTTGATAACAGCAAATTTTTGAGGGGATATTTTATAGTTAACTCGGAAATTGGGACAAACTTACAATTCCTTAAAAGTAATTTCGGTTTCAAAATCAGAGTTGAAAATATTTTAAACACAGAATATGAAATGATTGCCTATTATCCAATGCCCGGAAGATGGTTTATGTTTTCAGTTAATTACAGGTATGGCAAATGAGTAAAAGAGTAATAGAAATACTGATTTTTAGCTTAATCTGGCTCACTTCGTGTTCCCTGCAGGATGATCCACCTGAACCATTTTACGATAATTTTCTCAGTTCAAAAGGGTTATTTGTTCTTAACGAAGGAAATTTCATGGCGGGTAATGGCTCTGTGTCATTCTATTCAACAGACTCCATGAAGATTTACAATGATATTTTCAGTAATGCTAATTCGAGACCCATTGGTGATGTGCCCAATCATATGGGCATTATAGGTGACAGAGCATTCATTGTTGTAAATAATTCAGGAAAAATTGAAGTGACTTCCTGTCAAACCATGAAATCAATTGCAGTTATTCCGGGTTTAACCTCACCAAGACAGATTCTTTTTATTAATAATAACAAAGCCTATGTTTCCAGTCTTTATTCAACTAAAATAATAGTTATAAATCCTGAAAATTATACAATTAAAAGATATATTGATATAAGAAGAACATCAGAATCAATGATCCTTTATGAAGGAAAGGCTTACATTTCATGCTGGTCGGGAGGGGATGAGCTGGTGGTTGTTGATATATCCAGTGATACTGTGATCGATTCAGTAAAAGTTGGCCATGAACCTGAAAGCATGGTCATTGACCAAAATGGGAAATTATGGGTCCTTTGTTCAGGAAGTTATACCGGCGAATATTATCCGGAACTTGTTGTGATTAATACTGTTACAGATAGTGTTGAAAAGAAATTTCAATTCGGTTCAAAACTTATGTATCCCTGCTGTCTAAGAATAAATGGTACAGGAGATACTGTCTATTTTATCGAAAGATCTATCTGGAGGATGGCTGTCACATCCTGCCAATTACCTGCCGAGCCGTTTATCAGGGCTTCAGGTCGTAATTTTTATAAAATAGGAGTTGAACCGGAAAGTGGTAGGCTCTATGCAACAAATGCTATTGATTACCAGCAGAAGGGTTTTCTGTTGATTTTTAACAGAGACGGAACAGTAGCAGATTCAGTTAAGGTTGGTATAATCCCGGGTTATATTTGTTTTAAACAATAAGGATGAAATAATGCCTGAAAATAAATCATCAACATACCATAAACTGATTGAGGGAATATTTTATGCTGTTATAATTATTTTCGTTTTTAATTCGTGCAAAAATGCATTACCCGATAAAACATCCGAATATCAGCCTGTTTCTGTAAAATATGCCCGGCATTTTGATCTTATACCTGAAAACGGATATACCAGACTATCAATAATTAACCCCTGGCAGAAATCATCAGGATTGAAGTTTGAATATTATTTGTTGCAAAAAGGAATTGAACCTCCTGCAGGTTTTGATACTTCAAAAATTATCAAAGTTCCGGTAGAAAAGGTTGTTCTTATGTCAACAACCTATATTCCCATGGTAATGGCGATAGGGGCAGGGGAGGCCGTTAAAGGCATTTCCGGAGTAAATTTTGTATTCGACACAATAGTAAGAGGGAAAATTTTAGAAGGTAAGATTGTTGATATTGGTTATGAAGAAAATCTGAATAAAGAGCTCATTTTCAAACTGTCACCCGACCTGATTATTGCCTATGGGGTGGGAAGCGAAGCTGCAGGAAACATGAGAAAACTGGAAGAGTCAGGAATAAAAATACTTTTTAATGCTGATTATCTTGAAGAAAATCCCCTTGGCAGAGCCGAATGGATAAAAGTTTTCGGAGCTCTTTTTTGCAGGGAAAAAGAAGCCGACTCAGTTTTCCGGGCTGTTGAAAAAGAATACAACGAAATTAAATCATTCATAAGTGAAAGGGTAAAAATCAGGCCTAATGTAATGCTCGGCCTTCCCTGGAAGGACAGCTGGTTCATATCACCAGGTAATTCATATATATCCGTTATCATCGATGATGCCGGAGGCAATTACCTTTGGAAAGATTCAAAGGCTGATTATTCTATTCCTCTTGGCATTGAAAATGTATTTGTAAAAGCGTCGAAAGCTGATTTCTGGATTAATACCGGAGATGCAACCAGCATTAAAGCCATTGTTTCTATTGACAAAAGACTTGGGTTTATTAATCCGGTCAGAAAAGGCAATGTGTACAACAATAATAAGAGAGTTTCAGAAGGTGGCGGCAATGATTACTGGGAAAGCGGCACACTTTATCCCCAGCGCATACTTAAAGATATTGCATCGATACTCCATCCGGAATTGTTTCCCGGTTATGAATGGTATTATTACAGAAAGATTGAGTGAGCTTCAGAAAAAATACTTATGGTCAATACAAACGCGAAATATAGATTATCTGGCAGAAATAGAACAAAAATTCTTCTTTTAACGATATTTCTTTTGACAGCACTCTTATTTTCGCTTGATATAATTCTTGGCTCAGTGACAATAAAACTGAAAGATATTTTTGATGTTCTGCTGAATAAATCTGATTCTGAAATATATTCAGTTATTGTAAAATTCAGAATTCCCAAGGCTATTACGGCTCTTCTTGTAGGCGTCTCTTTGTCGGTTAGTGGTTTACAGATGCAAACAATATTTCGTAATCCAATGGCAGGCCCTTATGTACTTGGTATTAGTTCCGGTGCGAGTCTGGGAGTTGCAGTTCTGATACTTGGTTTTTCGGATTATTTTACCGCTAAATCACTTGAGTTGCTTGGAAACTGGTCGCTTGCTGCAGCTTCATGGGCAGGAGCTGGAATAGTTATGGTAATTATTATGCTTATTTCCATAAAAATTAAAGACATTCTTGCCATATTAATACTTGGCATAATGTTGTCGGGAGGCATCTCATCCATTGTCAGTATTATGCAGTATTTCAGCAGTGAAACAATGTTGAAATCGTATGTAATCTGGACTATGGGAAGCCTTGGAAATGTTTCGTCGGAGCAATTAGAGGTGATGGCATTATGTATTGCAGCTGGACTTATTATCAGTATATTTTCATTAAAAATGCTGAATGCCATATTATTAGGTGAGACCTATGCAGAAACACTCGGTGTAAATATCAAAAAGGCAAGAATATTGGTTTTTGTTTCCACCAGTCTGTTAGCCGGAACTGTTACCGCCTTTTGCGGTCCTGTTGGATTTATCGGTATAGCTGTACCTCATATTGCAAGGATGATTTTCAAAACATCCGACCACCGGGTTCTATTGCCTTCAGTAATATTTGCAGGTGCCTCTTTGATGCTTATAAGTGATATAATTTCCCAGCTTCCAGGTTCCGAAAGGGTGCTTCCTGTAAATGCTGTCACTTCACTTATAGGAATACCTGTTGTTATATGGGTGATTCTTAAAACCAGAAAATACGCCTGACAGATGATTTTCAATAAAAAAGATACAGTTATCGAACTGAAATCTTTAACAACAGGCTACAGAAAAAGAGGTGCTCTATACCCACTTGTTGGGCCAGTAAATATATCTGCTCAAAGTGGAGAATTTATTGCGATAATTGGCCGAAACGGAATTGGCAAAAGTACTTTGCTTAAAACAATAGCCGGTTTACTTAAACCTCTTGAGGGAGATGTAATTATTAAAAGGAAAAAAATCACCGAATACAGGCGCAACGAACTTGCAGTAAAAACAGCGTATGTTTCAACTGAACAGATTAGAGCCGATAGTATGAAAGTTGGAGAGCTTGTAGAACTGGGGAGATATCCCTACACTTCATGGACAGGCAGGTTGTCAGAAACCGACCAGGAAAAAATATTCTTTGCCATGGAAAAAACCGGTATTCTTGACCTTCGTGACCGGTTTATAAATGAATTGTCTGACGGTGAAAGGCAGAAAGCAATGATTGCCAGAGTTATAGCTCAGGATACTGATATCCTCATTATGGACGAACCTGTAGCATTCCTTGATATTAAGAACAAATATGAAATAATGCATCTTCTCAGGTCACTTTCAGATGAGCAAAACAAAACCATCATCTTTTCCGGGCACGACCTGACGCTGATAATGGAACAATGCGACAGAATCTGGCTAATTGCTGATAGGACAATATATGATGGCGCACCTGAAGATCTGGTACTTAACGGTTTGATGAACAAGCTTTTTGATGATAGTAGTTTTAAATTCAGTGAGCGTGATGCCACTTTCAGTACCCGGAGGGAATACCTGGCTGATATAAAGATAAACGGTGAAGGTATTTACAAGTTCTGGACCATAAAAGCTCTTAACAGGGGTGGTTTCAGAGCTGTAAGCCATGAAACAACGGATTCAGTAACTGTTGACAAAGATGCTGATGGTTTTTACTGGATTTATAAATCTAAAATTGCAGAAAGTCCAAAATTACGAACAATTCATGCGCTATTACAATGGATAAGAAGAGTTCCAGAGAATGACTGAAGGTCTACTTCATGTTATATTTCCTGTAATCATTAATGAAAGATTCAACCGATTCAACCGGAAGCTTTTTTGCTATTATCTTTTTATCCTTGTCGAGAATATAAATCAAAGGTGTTGAGGTTACATTATAATAATAGTCGTATCTTGTAGTTCTCATTGGATCCCATCCGTTGATCCAGTAAAGCTTATTTTCCTGAATGAATTTTTCCCATTTCTCCCTGTCGGGTTGTGTACAAACCGCAAATACTTCAATACTCTTATCTTTATTCTTCTCGTAGTAATCTCTAAGTTTTGGAACAGCTTCTTTACAGTGACCGCAGTCGGGTTCCCAGAAGAGAAGAATTACAAAATCTTTCTTTATTTCATTCAGGGAAACAAAGACATTATTGAAAGTATTCATGATCAGGTCGTGGGCTTTAACCCCTATAAGATTCGGTCTTATCCTGTCCACTTCTTTACTCAGGTTGTCGCGCCACTCCTGGGTAGTCCAGTCTGCTTTGCCCGATAAATATATATCATCTGCAAGTTTTACAATTACCGCATCATGTCCCATTATTTCGCTTTCCCGGAAATGATTAAAGAGGTATACTGCTGCATACTGGAACATTTTGTAGTTATTGCCAATTCTGGCAAAGAGCTTGTCTATTTCCTTGTTAATCGAATCTGGAAGCTGAATCACCACATTCCTGAAAAATGTATCAAGTTTTGAATGGAAAATAGGAGTGCGTAGTATTCTCTCATCGGAAAAATCTATATTGTCGAAAAAATGCTCCTTATTGTAATAATAGGCAAGCATGTACCGGAGTGAATCGGGATTTTTTGTGCCCTGTGGGATATTAAATTCTGGTATTTCAACAGGCATCATGGCTCTCACAAGCATTGACAGAAGAGAACCTTTGTTTTTGTTCTCGACTTCAAGCAGGTATTCCTTCATTTTCTCTTCATGCTTAATCCGTGCTTCCTGCAGAATCCTTAGAGAATCATTATTGTTTTTGTTTTTCTGGTATCTTTCAGCTAGTTCGGCGGATTTGCTCTGAAGCTTAATCCAGTTTCTCTGGTATTCAATAAAAGCTGAATTTTCAGCTGAGCCTGAAAAAGAAAGAGTATTGAAGAAGTCGGGGTATGAACATTTTACTTCAAAAACCTGGTCATCAGGAACAAGAATTTCAAAATATTTCTTGCCGGGCAGGACAATAAGATATATACCCTGCGGCAGGGATTCTTTCCCTTTAAAGACTCCGTATCCGGTTTTATCAAGCTTAAGTGTATCTTTCAAATATTGCTTGTCGCCGTAGTGATAAGCCAGATAAAGGGTAGAATCACCCAGCCCTGTCAACCTTACACTTATTTCATAGCCGTTTTTTGACTGAGAAAATAGGAAAACATTTATGGTCAACAAGAAAATTATCAGAGGTATTCTCATATTTTATAATTCTTGGAACAGCAAAATTAATAATAGCAATTTTTTTGCCAAATCTTAATTTTTGGGGAATTTAGAAATATATTATACTTTTGAATTGTTAATTCAGGGGTTACAGGGTGAAAATATCGATACTAATTCCGGTAAATAATTACGACATCGTTGCGCTTGTGCACAGCATGAAGGATGGGATGTCAAAAGTTCCAGAATTCTGTGAAATTCTAATTGGTGATGATGGATCATCTGCTGATTACCGGGAAAAGTATAAGCAGCTCGAAGGGGAAGGAGTCAAACTTGTAGTTTCTGAAAAGAACATTGGAAGAGCAGCTATTCGCAATAAGCTTGCACTTGAAGCGGTAGGTGATTACCTGTTGTTTATAGATGCAGATGCAATGCTTCCAGGGACTGCTGAGGCTTACCTCAGAAAATGGCTTCCATATATAGAAAAACATGAAGTAATTTGTGGAGGAGTATTGTATCACAGCATACCGCCCGATAATCCCGATCTGATGTTGAGATGGAAATTTGGACGGTACAGGGAACAGAAGAAAGCATCAGAAAGGAATAGACATCCTCATGCGTCATTTTCTACATTTAACTTCATGATTAAAAAATCAGTTATAATTAAAATCAGGTTTAACGAGGAACTTAAACAATATGGACATGAAGATACGCTTCTGGGTTATCAGCTTAAAAAAGCCGGAATAAGTATTTTCCATATTGATAATGGCTTAATGCATGAAGGACTGGAATCAAACAGGGAATTCCTTAATAAAACAAAACTTGGAATTGAAAATCTGAGTCTGCTTTATGACAAAGTAACCGATAAGAAAACATTTTCAAAACTGGTAAAAATTTTGAGAACATATAACCGGCTTGAGGCTTTGAAATTAACAGGAATACTTTCAGGTATATTCATCCGTTACCGGGAAAGAATGGAAATAAAACTCGATTCCGCCAAGGTATCACTCTGGTTGTTCACTTTTTACAAGTTGAGTATGTTTTGTACATACAGGGCTATACACGTCAGAAAACAAATATTGCCGGTTCTCTGATTATTTGTCTACCCATTTCATGTATCTTACATCAGGATTTCTGGAAATTGCAAGAATGCCATCAAGATGGTCGTATTCATGCTGTAGCAGTTCAGACATATCATCTTTCAAGCTCCACACATGACGCTTCCACTGCAGGTCATAAAATGATATGTCTATCATCCTGTGCCGCTTAACAAGGACAAGCAGATTTGGGAAACTCATACAATCATCCCACACTTCTATAAGTTCCTCACTTTTCATTTCAATAGTTGGGTTTATTAGAGCTAATGGAGTATCTATATTGAGACATATAATCCTTTTAAGTAACCCAATCTGGGGTGCAGCTATAGCTCTTCCGCGTCCGTAGACCTGACGGAATTCAATTATAAGAGACCACATTTTTTCAAAATACGGTAATAGTCCGGGTAATTCATCACGGTTTACTGTTTCAGATTTCATCAGTAAAACAGGATCCCCTAGTTTTTTTATTTCTGAAAGTGTCACAGCTTTATGATTTATTTTGGCGATAAGTCATTTATTATTCTTCCTTCTAAAGTATGATACTCCCTGAGCAAATCCACTGTAAGGCATGAATGTACAGGTATTACAGCCACAAGTTCGCCTCTCTTGAGTTTACGGATAAGCTTTCCGGGAACTGATAAAATACCGTGTTCCTGCGTAATGGACTTTACAAAAATCCTTTCTTCAGGGAAAACCCAACCGTTTTCTGCCAGAAATGCCACTTCTCCGAATATCTTTTTCCCATTATCGCCGATAGTTATGCTTTCCTTTGACAGGTGTACCGCTCCGCCATATACTAAAACTTCATTTCGTTTGTAATTGATGTCGACTACAGGGCAATACACAGCCAGAGATATATCTTCTTTTCTACATGAGCCGAGTTGATGCTGCATCAAATCGTAAAAGACAAAATTGCCAGGTCTGATTTCATCAATACCCGACAGATCTTCCACAACACTGCACGATGGAGTATCACCTGCTGAAAATATCAACCCTGGAGATGTTATTCTTTTTTTAATCTCTTTTATTTTTAAGAGAGAATCTACGTAGATACTTATTATTTCTTCCGGTGATTGTGCAGAATATGTATGGCCTGCATGAAAGAGGAATCCTTTAATGCGAAGGTTATTATTTTTATTTATAATATCTATCATTCGCATTAATTGTTCATAATCATTCCATTCAACTCCTGAGCGTTTGTAACCGGTATCTATTTCAATGAAACAACCTGCATCGAATTTTACTTTTTTTGTTAAAATCTCAAGATGTTCATAACTTGCTGTAAGAAGGTTGATTTGAGATTTTTCTGCAAGTTTTTTCACTTCATCAATTTCCCGGAAATTCAGGGGGAAGGCTATGGTGATGTCATGCCAGCCGTGAATTGAAAAGAAAGATGCCATAGTTACTGACGACACAGTGATTGCCTGAATGCCTTCATCCTTAAACCAGGTACCGATCGTTGCCGACTGGTGAGTTTTAAAATGGGGTCTGAACAATACATTTGAATTCATGGCTTTTTGGGCCATAAATCTGATGTTGCGCCTGCATTTATTTTCATCAAGCACAAGTGAGGGCTTGTGTATATTATCAATATGCATTTCTTTTACTCTATTTCGGTTTTTACCAGGCTAATATTTCCGTCGAGCCTTCTTATTGCTTTGAGAACAAAATCAAACCTGTCAGTCATTGTACAAAGGAAAAAATCGGTTGGAGGGGAAAAATCAGAATTTTCAGGTATAAAAAACCTTTTTCCTGAAGTGTTGCAGAGGTTGCATATCTTTTCCGAGAAATCTTTGGTTCCTCCAGAGATTCTGTCGGCAATGAACTCAGCACACAGAATATCTTCTTCGGCTGTTGTTTTACCACGGTATCCCATTGCTACAAGTGAAACAGTTTCGGGATTGATTTTTTTGATATATCGTGCTACAGCACTGGCATTTACAAGGCTGCCTGTTAAAAGTTCAGTTGATGAAGATGCACTCAACAGACCCCTTGTTCCTGCAGTGGTTGTCTGTATAAGAATTTTACCACTGAGATTACTAAGAAGAATTTCTGTAGGGCTATTCCCTAGGTCAAAGCCTGCAATTTTTTTCTCATCCCGTTCACCTGCCAGTACTGATTCTTTGTATTTTTCCTTGAGTCTGAATGCCTCATCAATGCTGTCAGTGACAATGATTTCCCTGACACCTGCATAAAATGCATAACAAGAAACAGAAAATGCTCTGAATACGTCAATTACAACTGTCACACCATCAGCCTTCTGGGCACCTTCCACAAATTCCAGAATTTTTATTTTCATGTTTTAAAAAAAGAGCTTGGAAAGTTACAATATTTTATGATTGTAATTTCATATATTTGAATCTGATAGTTAAATGTTCAGAAATGGGAAGTCCTGTTACATGGTTTTACAATAAACTAAAAGATTTAAATGAACTTATCTGGCATACACCTCTTTCCGAACTTACAAGACGTAAAATATTTCTTGTCAAGCAATTAAGAATAATTATAATTGCAGCCAGGGGATTTATTAACAATAAGGTTCAGGTGCAGGCTTCAGCGCTTACTTTTTATTCACTTCTATCTGTTGTTCCTCTTGCTGCAATTGCTTTTGCAATTGCTAAAGGTTTTGGACTGGATCAGAATCTTGAACAGGAGATAGTGAAAAATTTCCAGTCACAGAAAGAGGTACTTGACTGGCTTCTTACAAATGCCAGAAATGCACTTGATGCAACAAAGGGGGGATATATGGCAGGTGTAGGCGTTCTGGTTCTCTTATGGTCTGTTATGTCACTCCTCGACAGTATCGAAAGTGCTTTTAATCACATATGGGAAATCAGGGGTTCACGTCCGTGGTACCGAAAATTTACTGATTACCTGACAATTATGATAATAGCACCAATATTCATCATTCTTTCAGGCAGTATTACAGTGTTTATAAACACCCGGTTGAGTGAATTTATTGGTCAATCGGGTATGCTTGAGATTTTAAAACCTGTAGTTTCGTTCATTATCAAATTTTTACCCTTTTTGCTTACATGGTTAATTCTTGCCATCTTATATATTGTAATACCTAACACAAAAGTCAGATTTTCTTCCGCTTTTATTGCAGGAATTATTGCAGGTACTTTACTTCAGATACTACAGTGGCTCTATATCGATTTACAATTTGGAATTACCCGTCTCAATTCAATTTATGGCAGTTTTGCTGCAATTCCACTCTTTATTATCTGGCTTCAGATGAGCTGGATTGTGGTTCTGCTTGGAGCTGAGCTCTCATTTGCCAATCAGAATGTGTCGAGATATGAATATGAATTCGAGGCTCAAAATATAAGTTACTATCATAAAAAGGCTCTTGCGATAATGATTATGAGTTTGATAATTAAAAATTTCGAGAATGGTGAGCCACCTGTTAGTGCTGATACAATTTCAACTGAACTTAAGATACCGGTAAGGCTGGTAAGGGATATTGTTCAGGATCTGAATACAATAGGACTTGTATCAAGTGTTGTGAAGGATGATAGCAAAGAGAGACTCTACCAGCCGGCAATGAATATCGAAAATTACACTATCAGTTTCGTTCTTTCCCGCCTTGAGAAAAAAGGAATTGAACAGAAAATTCTGGAGAAGAACAAAGATTTTGATAAAGTAGTTGCAATACTTGAAAAATTTAATAAACAGATCTCAAAATCGGGTGCAAATATCCTGTTAAGGGAACTTTGAAATAAATCAGAGTAATTTTATTTTCTTTTTTTCTTTCCTTTTTCTTCTTCTTTATATGAAAGAATATAGCTGATAAAATCCGGAAAATTTTTCCATTTATTGAAGGGAAAGTGAGACTCCGGAAGTATAACAGTTTTTGTTTCGGGTTGAGTTTTCCAGAATGTTTGCTGTGCTTTTGCAGGATAGACTCTGTCATCTTCTGAAATGACAGCATAATTCCATTTAAAGTCAGTTTTAGTTTCTTCAAGCATTTTATTGTACATCCACCTCAGTTCATCCTCGAGGGATTTAATAGTTCTTCTGGGCAATCTATCCTGGTAGTTGAGAAGTGTTTTTTTATCACCGAAAACTCTCAGATAGAATTTTTTAACATTTTTTTCAGTGAGATTTTTCAATGTTCCTTCAATGACCTTTTTGCTTATCCCATATTTTTTATCAGCCGGTAAAGGTGTGCCATTAACTGCAATTTTCACATCAGGTTTAATGCCCATTTTTTCTGATAAAATACCTGCTGCCCATACGCCAAGTGACCAACCTATAAGAACTATCCGTGTATAGGTTTTCATCTCAGGAAGGACAAGTGGTTCTGCAGATGAATAATCGTAGAACAGAATTAAATCAAATTCATCATTGCACAGTGGTATAAAAATATTTTCATCCATTCCCCATTCACTGTACAACACTACAAGCTCCTGATTTTTTTCCCTTCTCCTGATGTATGTTTTCATTCAAAATAAATTGTACAAAAACTTACTTTTCCCCTGTTTTTAAATTTCCGGAACTATTTCGGCAAAAATATAGTAAATATAATTTTTTTAAATGAAATTGTTCTGGATGAATCAGAAGTAATGACGGAAAAGTTTAAAATAAAAGATTAACAAAAAAAAACCTGTTTTTACAAACAAAGGATTATAATAAAAAAAGAGGAGTAAAAGGGATGGTTGTGGTTTGGGAGCGGGCTTTTTTGAGATAGTCCCCGTGTCTACTGTCTGATAAAAGGAAGGTACGAGGGCAAGCTGGCGCTTTGCCTCTGGTCCTGAAATGTGAAAGTCAATGTCTGCAATACAATCCTGTTGATTTTCACAACCAAACTCTTTTAACTCCTCCAACTTAATAGCATAATGCTATCGAATCAAATATAAAAATAATTAAATTATTATCAAAATTTTTTCTTTTATTGGAATTCAATTTTTAAACTATTTTATTGCTTTCTGATTTTATAATATTCTTATGTTAACAATTAAGGTCATAAGAAAGATTTTACCTTTTTAACTTCTACAATCTGATTAACCTCGAAATTTTAATCTTCTTTTCGCGAATACGCATTTTATTAAAAATGTATAAATTTGATTAACAGTTCTGTTATAGATATATTATGAAAACATTTATTGCTGAATTAGAGCAGGTTTATAAAAAAGATAGTAGTGGGCTTGTGGCTGAATATCTGAATGATAAGGGTGGCGTATGGCATTTTCATCCCGAATATGAAATACTGCTGAATCTGAAAAACAACGGCACCAGAATAATTGGTAATAACGTTGAGCTGTTCGATGAATATGATATGGTTTTGATTGCAGGCAATGTGCCGCATTGCTGGAACTATTACAAAACGGGGGAGAGCTTACCCGAGAATCATAGTATTGTAGTTCATTTTCCTTTGAATTTTTTCGGTAATGAATTCCTGAATCAGCATGAGATGGTAAAGGTGCGGGAGTTGTTCGCTGAAGCTGAAAAAGGAGTGGCATTTTCTGTTCAGGATGCAAAAACAGCTGAAAAAATACTTACTTCAATGGTGTCTCACAGCGGAATTGATAAAATCCTGGACTTTTTTCATCTGCTTAAATTAATGTGTAATTCCACACATCGCAGGCAACTAAGCACCGAGAACTATAAAATAGGCTTCGAAAGGCCGGCAAATAAAATTATTGCAAAAGTACTGAGCTTTATAAGAGAAAACTATAATAAACATCTGACGCTTAAAGATGTGAGCAATGTCGCTGACATGAAACCCTTTTCATTCAGCAAGTATTTTAAAAAATATACAGGGACAGGATTTATTGAATATTTAAATCAGGTAAGGGCTAACAGAGCCTGTTACCTTTTAAGGGAAACAGATACTGCAATTCATGATATAGCAAAAGATTGTGGTTTTTTCAGTGTTTCGAATTTCAATAAGCAGTTTAAAAAAATCATGGGGATATCACCCAGGTCATACAGGGCTCAGTTTAGGAATATTTAATGGGATTATTATATTTTTGTCACCTGTTTTTGTTATTTCTAATATTGTTGGTTTATTTAAAATTAATTAAATGAAGAGACTGTTAATATTTTCATTTTTAATAGTTTATTCCTTCCTGTTATTTGCTTTTCAGGATGAAAGTGGTTTCAATTGTTCAACTGTAATAATAGGTAGGGAAGCCAGTGCTACCGGATCTGTTATTGTAGCTCATAATGAAGATGATGGAGGTAATCAGATTGTTAATTTCTATAAAATACCGGGGAAAGATAATAGAAAAGGAGAGGTGATAAAATTCAAAGAAGGAGGAGTAGAACCATTGGGATCACATTCCTGGACATGCTTATGGTTTGAAATGCCAGGCCAGGATTTTGCAGATACGTATGTCAACGAACATGGTGTATTGATTACTTCAAATGCATGTACATCCAGAGAATTATACGGAGAGATAAAGGATGGGGGAATTGGCTATGAACTAAGAAGATTGATCGCTCTGAGAGCATTATCGGCAAGAACTGGAATTGAATTAGCTGCTTATCTTGTGGAAAAATGGGGATATAATGGCTCTGGAAGAACTTACATAATTGCCGATAAGAATGAGGCCTGGCTTTTTGCTGTTGTAAGAGGCAAAAACTGGGTGGCACGAAGAGTGCCAGATAACCATGTGGCATTTATTCCGAATTATTACACTATAACTGATGTGGATACCACCGACAGTGATAACTGTCTGGCCTCAAAAGATTTAATAAAATATGCTATAAGAAGAGGATGGTATAACCCGGAAACAGACGGTAAATTCAATTTTGCAAAAGTTTACTCGTCCGAAAGAAATCTTACAAGCATGTCAAATATAGGCAGAATGTGGATGGCAGTGAATCTTCTCTCGGGTATGAGTTACAAAAAGGATGATGCTTTCCCATTCTCGTTTCAACCCAGAAAAAAAATAGAATTGGAAGATATTTTTAATTTGCTTTCCAATCATTATGAGGGAACAGATCTTGACGATTCAAAAAACTATACTAAAGGATCCCCTCATGAAAACAAGACACAAAACATATGTGCTTCACATCAGCAACTTTCATTTGTTGCTGAACTTCGACAAAACCTTCCTTTTGATATTGGAATACGAATATGGTTCGCTCCCAGACGGGGTTGCGTAAACGCATATATGCCAATATTTTTCGGTGTTACTGAATTTCCCTCAAATATGGCTATGGATAACCCTGAAATTGCTTATGAGCTTCATTTTAAAAGGGATCAATCAATATACGACAGAACACGCCCAATGGCATGGTGGAATTTTGTGGCTGTGGCTGAATGTACCGACCAGGATTTCATAAAGCGATATCCTGAGCGTAAAAGAACAAAGGAAGATCTGCAAAAGACTTTTGCAAAAATGGCAGCAAGGGTTGAAAAAGAGTATCTGCCGATTTATAAGAAACAACCACAGAAAGCAGCAGCATTGATTAATGATTTTACAAAAGAAGTTATTGAAAAGACAATCGATGAAAACAATAAATTTCTTAAGCAATATAATTGCCTGAAATAATTGTTGAAATTTTCTTTTTTATATAACTGAAGCTTTATTTATCAAACTATTCTTATTTGCAGAAACTGAAAAAAGAATTAATTTTGCATTCGGTTTTAATTAAAAGATTGTTCCGTAAATACGAGGAAACAATCTGACAGTTATGGATCTGGAGGGTTGGGTATGAGGGTTGGGTATGAGTGTTGGGTCAGTAAAGAGTTAATAAAATTAATATGATGGTTCCGTAGCTCAGCTGGATAGAGCAACAGCCTTCTAAGCTGTGGGTCGAGCGTTCGAATCGCTCCGGAATCACAAAAGAGCAGCCTATGTGCTGCTCTTGTTATTTTTAGAAATGATTAATCTTGATTTTCACTGACTCCTGAGGAGAGGGACGAACCTTACCATAGCAAGCTGTGTCCGTTCTATTTTGCCATTCTTTTTAACTGCTAGTACCAGGCGCTGGGCTGACCATTGCGGTCCGACAGGCATAATAAGTCTTCCATTTTCTGCAAGCTGGTCAAGCAATGGTTGTGGAATATGGTCGGTAGCTGCAGTAACCATTATTATATCATAGGGAGCATGCTCTTTCCAGCCATTGTAACCGTCGCCGGTTTTTACAATAATGTTTTTGTATCCCAGCCGTTTAAGTCTGTCTTCTGCTTCCCTTGCAAGCTCAGGAATAATCTCTATTGTGTAAACAGTATCTACAATCTCAGCAAGAACAGCCGCCTGATAGCCGGAACCTGTCCCTATTTCAAGCACCTTTTTATTTTTCGAAGGCCGCGCCAGCTCTGTCATGTATGCCACAATAAAGGGCTGGGAAATGGTCTGGTTATATCCTATCGGGAGTGGCGTATCCTCATAAGCCCTGTGAATGTATTCTTTTGGTACAAACAGATGCCTTGGTACTTTCAGCATGGCTTTAATTGTCTGGGGATTTCTTATACCATTGGCAATAATCTGCTTGTTAACCATTTCCTTACGGAGCTCAGCAAATTTGCTTTCATCCTGCGAAAAAGTGCAGGAAACGAAAAAAATGAAAAAAACACCGGTTACAAGTAAGAATCTCATCTCAACCCAGACTCATATTTCAATAAAAGTTTCAGAATTTTAACGCTATTCAAAGTTAAAAATTATATCCAATTATTCTTAAGAATCCCTTGCCTATGAATTCAATAAGCGGCCAGATTGGCAGTAAATTTACCTTAAAAACAAAGGTCATCAGAATGAGTGTGAACAAAATCATTGCTCCGTATTTGTATGCAGCCTGATATACTGCAGGGTACTTTTTGAAAAAGTGAAACAACAGATGAGAACCATCTAACGGTGGAAGAGGTATCATATTAAACACAAACAGACCCCAATTTATGAAAATGGCATAAATGAATAGCTCCCATAATAAATCTGCAATATAAACGCTATTTAATATCAATACTAAAACTACCGATAAAAGTATGGCAGTGAGTGCATTGGAAACAGGACCTGCAACAGCTATTTTAAGCACGTCAGTTTTAGGATTCCTTAGATTCATTTCGTTGAACTGCACAGGTTTCGCCCAGCCAAATCCGGCGAAAAACAACATTAAAAATCCCAGCAAATCAATATGTTTAAGCGGATTTAACGTTACCCTTCCCTGGTCACGCGATGTATTATCACCACATCTATGGGCAATATAAGCATGACTGAACTCGTGAATTGTCAGACCAACAACAATACCTGGTAAAAGTTTCAGACTGTGAATAATATCAATGCTCATGAATAACTTGCTGATTACAATAAAACTTTTTTCAATTTTTTAATTCTTAAATGCTTATATTACAGTATTTTCATAATTGAAATTACACAAAGGTCGAGAATATATTTCACAAATGATTTCAAAGTCTCCAATCATTAAATATATTTGTTTTGTTACAGTTAACTGAAAATGTTGATTAATGTTCAATAGGCCGAATATAATACTTATAAGGTAACTGTGCAAAAACAGGATATAAACAAAATGATACGCAGGTTAATTTAAAATGTAGTATGGTAAAAAAACTGATTTTTACGTTTACGATTCTGTCATTTGTTGCAACCGGAATAAAGTCGCAGGAGCCTGATGATACTCTTGTATATCTAATCACATGTTCTCCAGGAACAGCTACTTATTCGATTTATGGGCATAGTGCACTCAGAGTTGTAATTCCTTCTTCAGGGTATGACATGGTTTATAACTGGGGCGTGTTTGATTTCAATACCCCCCATTTTGTCTGGAAATTTGCCGGAGGAAGACTTAACTATATGCTGGGAGTTTATCCTTACGACCTTTTTTTGAGAGACTATTTCATGGAAAGAAGATCTGTTTATTCTCAGAGGGTAAATCTTGAAAGCTCAGAAATCAGTCACTTGATGTATCTTCTTGAGGAAAATCTAAGACCTGAAAATATTTATTACAGGTACGACTTTTTTTATGATAACTGCTCTACGAGGATTCGCGACATATTTGAAAAAATATTTTCTGACAGACTTGTCTATCCTGTTGAAGAAAAGAAAGATATGCCCACCTTCAGAGATAAGATAAATGAGTATCAACGTCATTATCCATGGTTAAAGGCTGGTGTGGATCTGCTTCTGGGATTGCCTGCTGACAGGAAAGCTTCATTCCGCGACCAGATGTTTTTACCTGAATACCTGCAGCGAAATCTATCGGCTTCAGTCGTTAAAAGAAGCGACAAGACTATCCCTTTGCTACAAGAAACGGAGACAATCATCGAATTTGAACCTCCTGAAATAAAGGCTTCATTTTATTCAGATCCCATGTTTGTACTGGGGCTGATTTTTTTTCTGATACTATTAATTTCAGTCAGATTTCGGAGTTTGATTTACATTAAATATTTTGATATTCTGATATTTACAATTTTTTCAATTTTATCCTTGTTCCTTCTGTTCTTTAATTTTATTACTGAACATGCCGAAACAAAAATGAATATAAATTTCATATGGATTAATCCTTTTATTATCGTTTGTCTTATATGCCTGTCGCTCAATAAACAATGTACAATTTGGTTCAGGCTGGTATTCTGGCTTGCTGTTTTATACATTATAGGTGTAATTATCTTTGCATCAAAGATTTATGGTACTTTTATTCCGGCAGCACTTATTTTAGCCTTAAGAAGTTCTGTTTATTCAGATTTTAAATGGAATCCGTTCGGATTAAAAAATTCAGAAATAAAGAGATAAAGCCATTTAACAATATTTTAACATACCTTAACATCAACTTTCAGAAATAGAGGGTTTTTTTGCAAAATCTAATTAACAGACACAAAACATATATGATTATTGACTAAACCAAAATTATATGGAACAATCAGTTGATATAAAACTGCTTAATGAAAAAATTGAGAAGGAAAGCGCATTTGTTGACATAATCAGGATGGAAATCGGTAAAGTAATCATTGGTCAGCGACATCTTATCGACAGTTTGCTTATAGGGCTCCTTGCCAACGGACATATTCTGCTGGAGGGTGTTCCCGGTCTGGCAAAAACTCTCGCCATAAGATCTCTGGCATCAATTATAGATGCAAAATTCAGCCGCATTCAGTTTACCCCAGATCTTCTTCCTGCCGATTTGATCGGAACCATGATTTATAGTCAGAAAAAAGAAGAATTTTTAGTTAAGAAAGGACCTATATTTGCCAATTTCATTCTGGCTGATGAGATAAACAGGTCGCCAGCCAAGGTTCAGAGTGCACTTCTGGAAGCAATGCAGGAAAGACAGGTTACAATCGGAGAAACAACATATAAGCTTGAGGAACCATTTCTGGTTCTTGCCACACAAAACCCTATAGAACAGGAAGGAACTTATCCTCTTCCTGAAGCTCAGGTAGACAGATTCATGCTTAAGGTATTAATAGGCTATCCTTCAATGGAAGAGGAAAGAAACATTATCCGGGAGAACATTGCAAAAGAGTTCCCCAAACCCAATACAGTTCTGAAAACTTCAGATATTATAAGAGCCCGCGACGTTGTGCGCGAAGTCTATATGGATGAAAAAATTGAAAACTATATTCTTAACATTGTCTTTGCCACACGTGAACCAGCCAGGTTTAATCTACAGAAATTCTCAAACATGATATCATACGGAGCTTCCCCTCGTGCGTCAATATATCTGGCACTTGCATCAAAAGCCTATGCTTTTATCAGGAGAAGGGGTTATGTTATACCCGAGGATGTCAGAGCAATATGTGCTGACGTTATGAGACATCGCATCGGCCTTACCTATGAAGCCGAAGCAGAGAATATAAATCAGGATTATATAATAACTGAAATACTTAATACAATTGAAGTTCCATAAAAAATTTTTACATGAAGTCGATGAAAGCCATTTATTTATTGTTGCTTCTCTTGCTGTTAAATTCATATGAGAGCAGAAGTCAGAACCTGATCGGATATAAAATCAGGGATATACAGAAATACATGAAAGAAAACCAGAAATCAATGGTTTTTCAAAACTTAACATTTAATAATACATTCAGATATCTTAAATATGTCGACAGGGCACAGACTCAGACGCTTTTTTTCTTTTTGTCGGCTGACTCTGTTTGCAGGAGTGTACGGCTTGTTTGTGACAAAGAGCTCAGGAGCCAGAAAATAGCTGAGCTTAATTCAAAGTATAAACCTGTCGGTGAAAATAAATGGGAAGAAGAAAAAGATGGTCAGAAATATATTATTGACCTCAAGGATGATGAATGGACTTTTAACATAAGTATCAATATTAAACCGGTAAGATAGTACTTGCAAAGGTGGAAGCTGCTGAACTATTAAAGAAAGTAAGAAGGATTGAAATTAAAACGAGAGGACTGAGCCGGCATATTTTTGCCGGTCAGTATCATAGTGCATTTAAGGGCAGGGGTATTGCCTTTAGCGAGGTGCGTGAATACCAGTATGGAGATGATATAAGAAATATCGACTGGAATGTTACGGCCAGATTTAACCATCCCTATGTTAAAGTATATGAGGAAGAAAGAGAACTAACCGTAATGCTTCTTATTGATGTTAGCAGTTCGGGAAATTTCGGAACAATTAAAGCATTTAAGAAGGATGTAATGACTGAAATTGCAGCTGTTCTTTCTTTCTCAGCAATTTTTAATAACGATAAAATTGGAGTAATATTCTTTTCGGGAAAAGTTGAGAAATTTATCAGACCCCAGAAAGGCAGAAAACATATACTCAGGATAATAAGGGAATTGCTCGATTTTAAACCTGAAAGTAATCTGACAAATCTTAATGAGCCACTAAGATATCTGACAAACGCAATAAGAAAACGTTGTACAGCATTCATTTTGTCAGACTTTATTGCACCTGATTTTGAAGAGTCTCTGAGGATTGCGGCAAATAAACACGATGTTGTGGCACTGAAAATTTATGATCCGGCAGAAACTTCAATACCAGATATTGGGCTTGTAAGGATACAGGATCCTGAGACAGGTTACGATATGTGGATTGACACTTCATCGGGCAGGATGCGGAATGAGTACAGCAGATGGTGGAAAAACCATTCCGAAAACCTGGAAAATGTATTCCGTAGATGCGGAGTGGACTCAGCATGGATATCAACATCAGAAGATTACGTCATTCCGCTTGTCAGATTGTTCAGAAGGAGATAGAGATGAAAAGAATCTATTACATACTGGCTTTTTTGATTTTTAATTTTATCCAGGTTTCCGAAGGCCAGGAAGTCCAGATCAGTGCTGGTTTTGATACATCAGCAATTTTTATAGGAGATCAGATAAAATACACGGTTACTATCAATAAGCCTCTTGATTATTTATTGACAATACCTGTTTTTAAAGATACACTGGTTAAGAATATCGAAATACTGAAAGGACCGGTTATTGATTCAACATCCGTTGATAACAGATTTGTAAGAATCAGGCACGAATATCTCGTTACATCTTTCGATTCAGGCTTCTATCAGATTCCGCCGGTATATGCAGAAATGAGAACAGAGTCGGGTATAAAACGTTATTATTCAGACTATTCATGGCTTAAGGTTATGAGGGTTAACATTACTCCACCCGATACTGCATCGGCAATATTTGACATAGTTGACCCCGGAAAAGTTCCATTAACTGCTGATGAGATTATACCATGGATAGTGGCTATTCTGGCAGCCGGAGCTCTGATATGGCTTCTGTTATATTTATGGAAACGCCTCAAAAAACCTGAAACAACTATTGTTGATAATAAACCAAAAGAACCTGCACATGTAATTGCATTCAGAGAACTCGAAAAATTGAAAGAGGAGAAACTGTGGCAGAAAGGTGAGATAAAACTCTATTATTCGAGACTTACAGAAATAATAAGACAATACCTTTTGAACAGGTTTACTATCCCTGCACTTGAAATGACTACAGTTGAAACACTGGATGCTTTACGGAATAAAGGAATTGAAGAAGACGAAACTTTCAGGAAATTACGAACAATACTAACAGGTGGGGACCTTGTAAAATTTGCCAGATACCAGCCTGAGCCAACTGAAAATGAGTTACATTTTGACTACGCATGGGATTTTGTGAAATCGACAATGATAGTTTCCCCTCCACCGGAAGAGGAGGTGAAAGCTGAAAATGTGAAGGAGGGTATATGATTAGAGGTATTGTATTTTATTCGCCAGGGTTCCTTTATTTGCTGGCACTATTACCACTGATGATTTTCCTGTACGTCATAAGGTACAATAAATCATCAGCTGCATTGCGTGTTTCATCAGCTGAAGCTTTTAATAATTCAGGCAAGACCTTCAGGCATATTTTAAGGCATGTCCTCTTCGGAATGAGAGTTGCTGCAACTGGGTTGCTTATTATAGTACTTGCCAGACCTCAGGCAACGAACAGCTATCAGGATGTATCGACTGAAGGTATAGATATTATATTGACTTTAGACATATCGGGAAGCATGCTGGCAAGAGATTTTAAACCTGACCGGCTTGAAGCATCAAAGAATGTGGCAACGGAATTCATTTCGGGCAGACCATACGACAGAATCGGACTTGTGGTTTTCAGCGGTGAAAGTTTTACTCAATGCCCTCTCACTACCGACCATGCAGTGTTAATAAATCTTATGAAAGAAATAAAAAGCGGGATGATTGAGGATGGTACAGCAATAGGCGAGGGACTTGCAACAGCCGTAAACAGAATAAAAGACGCCGGTGGTAAAAGTAAAGTGATAATTCTGCTGACTGATGGAGTAAACAACAGAGGCATGATAGCTCCCCTTACTGCCGCAGAAATTGCTAAAACTTTTGGTGTAAGAGTATATACAATAGGTGTTGGAACCAGAGGTGTTGCACCTTATCCGGTACAGACACCATTCGGCGTGCAGTTCCAGAATATGCCTGTCGAAATTGACGAAGATGTTTTGAAAACCATTGCAGATATGACAGGGGGTAAGTATTTCAGAGCTACTGATAATGAAAAACTGGTGCAGATTTATGCTGAGATCGACAAAATGGAGAAGTCGAAGATTGACGTAAGGCAGTACAGAATACGGGAAGAAAAATATTTTCTGCCGGCTTTACTGGCTTCGGTTTTATTTCTTGCAGAAATATTGATAAGGAACACTGTTATGAGAAGTCTGACATAAACGATTGAATATGAGTATGTTCAGGTTTGCAAATCCGGAATATCTATATCTTCTGCTGGCAATACCAGTATTACTGATTTTATGGGCTGTAAATAATTACCGGAGAAAGAAGGCTATTGTCAGATACGGTGAGTCGAATCTTGTCAGGCAACTTATTCCTGATATGTCTGTCATCAGACCAGTAATTAAACTTATACTGCAGATTTTAGCTATTGTAATGATTGCTCTGATGCTGGCACGACCACAATTTGGATCAAAAATTGAAGAGGTAAAAAGAGAGGGCGTTGAAGTGATAATAGCACTCGATGTCAGTAATTCAATGCTTGCTGAAGATATACAACCCAACCGGCTGGAGAGGGCTAAGCAGGCTCTTTCACGGCTTATTGAAACTCTTGAAAATGACAGGATTGGCCTTATTGTTTTTGCCGGCGATGCCTATATACAATTACCTATAACAACCGATTATGTATCAGCAAAAATGTTTCTTTCAACTATAAATCCTTACATGGTTCCTAAACAGGGAACTGCAATCGGTGCAGCCATTCGTCTCGGAATGAGATCATTTTCTCCTGGGCAGGACAAAAGCCGTGCAATGATTATTATTACTGACGGTGAAAATCACGAGGACGATCCTGTTGAAGCAGCTAAGGAAGCAGCTGATGCAGGAATAGTTATCCATACAATAGGAATCGGTTCTCCCGAAGGAGTTCCGATAATGCTGAATGTAAACGGCAGAAGGGAGTACCTGAAAGACCATGAAGGCAACACCGTTATAACCAAACTCAATGAAAACATTCTTAAAGAGATAGCTATTACTGCAAACGGCAAATATGTAAGGGCAACAGCAACTAATCTGGGTATCGACCAGATATTTTCCGAGATAAGAAAAATGAAAAAACAGGAACTTGAAGGCAAAATATTTACAGAGTACAACGACCAGTTCCAGTTTTTTGCTGGAGCTTCACTGATTCTGCTTTTAATTGACTTCCTTATCATGGAAAGGAAAAACAGGAAACTATCAGGTCTTAAACTTTTCAAACTGAAAATATGAAAAGGTTATGACTGAAAAAAATAAATATTATTTACGGGTATTTTTAGCAGCGCTATTTCTACAGTTGTTTGTCTTTTCTTCAGTTTCAGGACAGAGTGAAAAGAGGTACCTGCGTCAGGGAAATTCGAAGTATTTTGATGGAAATTATTCTGAATCTGAAATATTATACAGGAAGGCGCTTGAAGAGAACCGCTCTTCTGCTGCAGGAAATTTTAATCTTGGTGACGCACTTTACCGGCAGAATAAATTCGATGATGCATCGAAACAGTTCATTTTGTCAGCTGATATGAGCGCAGACAGGATTAAGAAGGCCGAAAGCTTTTATAATCTGGGGAATTCTTTACTGAAAAGCAATAAAATCGAAGAGAGTATTGAAGCATATAAAAATTCACTGCGTCTTAATCCATCAAGTCTTGAAGCGAAATATAATCTGGCATATGCGCAGGATTTGCTGAAAAAAATGCAGCAACAACAGCAGCAACAACAAAAGGAGCAAAATCAGAACAAGGAACAGGATCAGAAAGAAGGTAAAAGCGATCAGCAACAACAACAGCAGCAGAATCAGGACGAAAACAAACAGAATCAGCAGGAGCAGCAACAACAGCAGATGCAGCAGCAGAAACAGGGAATTTCAAAGGAAGATGCAGAACGAATTTTGAGTGCTCTTGAGAATGGTGAGAAAAAGGTGCAGGAAAAAGTTAAACAGGCCAATGCATTGAGGGAAAGAGTGAGGACATTGAAAAACTGGTAGTTTATGAGGCGGTTAATAATCAAATATTTGTTTATTCTAATAGTGCCATCAGTAGCTGTGGCACAGGAGATAGTTATCAAAACCGAATACCCGAGGGTGGTTAGTGTTGGTGAACAATTTTCAATTAGCTGGACAATAAACGCTGGAGGTGGAGAGTTCAGTGCACCACCATTTACAGGTTTTTACAAACTGATGGGACCCCAGACTTCATATTCTTCGAGTATGCAGATAATAAACGGAAGAATATCACAGGAGACTTCATACACCTATACATATTATTTACAGGCTATTGAAGAAGGTAAGTTCGTTATTCCTCCAGCTCTTATAAGGGTTAAAGGAAAAGAATACAGGTCGGATTCAATATATATTGAAGTAGTAGGTACACCGGGGGCGCGTCAGATGCAACCTTCTGCATCCCGAAAACAAGCAACAGAGCCCGCTGCTGTTGAACCATCAGGCGAATTGTTTGTAAGATTGATCCCGAACCGCACCGAATTATATGTTGGGGAGCCTTTGACATTGTCGTTGAAACTTTTTACAAGGGTAGACCTTGCAGGTCTGGAAGAAGTTAAATATCCTGATTTCAGCGGGTTCGTGAAAGAAGAACTCGAAACGCCACAGCTTACTTCACTGCAGCGGGAAAATGTTAATGGGTTAATTTACGGGACAGGAATTATTCAGCAGTTTCTTTTATTCCCCCAGATAACAGGAGAAATAACTATTAACCCTGTTCAGGTAACTGCACTGGTTCAGCAAAGAATAGGCGAACCAGACCCGTTTTTTGGTGACTTCTTTTCACGGTTTGCAAATGTACCCAGAGTGCTGGCAACATTACCATTGAAAATAACTGTGAAACCCCTTCCTGAAAATAAACCTGCTGATTTTTCAGGAATTGTTGGAAAAATATCCATTTCGGCATCACTTAATAAAGATACAGTCAAGGTTAATGATGCTCTCAATTTTAAAATAACTGTATCAGGAACCGGTAATCTAAGGCTTGCTGCAAAACCGGTTATTAAATTATCCCCAGATATTGAAATTTATGATCCTAAAATCACCGATAACCTTAGGAACAGTACCTCCGGAATTACGGGACAGAGGACATATGAATACGTTCTCATCCCACGGCACCATGGTGACTTTGTAATACCATCCGTGACATACTCATATTTCAA
>Ga0116188_1000167_pt1 | contig 74658 bp, 56 predicted proteins | sample AD_JPNTR2_MetaG_FD_89807 | JGI IMG/M metagenome (GOLD analysis project Ga0116188, IMG submission 89807) | Active sludge microbial communities of municipal wastewater-treating anaerobic digesters from Japan - AD_JPNTR2_MetaG | ecosystem: Engineered > Bioreactor > Anaerobic > Digestate | place...
CACGATTCCTCCGGCGATGTTGGCCAGGAGCGCCGCATCCTGGTATCCGGTTCCTACCGCCAGGGCCGTGGCATAGACCGCCGCTACGGTGTCGCCGGCCCCTGTGACGTCCACCGCTTCCTGCCAACCGTAAGGTGGGATATGAAATACCTCTCCGTTCCGAAACAGCGACATCCCGAGTTTGCCTCGAGTAACCAGAAGCGCTTCGAGTCCCCACTTGGAACGTGCTCTTTCACCCAACGCCTCCAAGCGGCGCAGATCGTGCCCGATCTTCTGCCTGAGAGCGGTTTCCACCTCGGTGATATTGGGTGTTGCGGTGGTGGCCCCGAAGAAGGCTTCAGGGTGATCTCTCGAGTCGACCACCAGCGTCACTTTGGCTTTGTTTGCGGCTTGGATCAGTAACTTGCGCAGACGAGAGGTGACGGTACCCAGGCTGTAGTCGGATACAATTACGGCGCGCACCTCGTTGAGTGACCTCCGAAAACGATCGGCTATTTCGTCTTCTTCCCCCCGAGTAAGCTCGAGGGGATACTCGTAATCCATGCGAACCACCTGCTGGCGGTAGGAATGGAATGATCCGGCCAGAATTCGAACCTTCCGAGTGAGTCGCACCGGGAGACGCAGGAGCCTATCGGTTTCGACGTTAACCGGCCAAAGATCCAACAGCCGGTCGCCTTCCGGCCCGATTCCTACGACCCCTAGGGGGATGACACGAGCTCCTAGAGCCGCAGCATTGGCCACCGTATTAGCCGCCCCACCCGGCCTACTGTCGGTGTTTTCATAGCGGAGGATGAGAACGGGCGCCTCCCTGGACACCCGCGTAATGTCGCCGGAGGTGAACTCATCCAGAAGAAAGTCTCCCACCACGGCCACCGGCACGTCTTGGAAGGTCTTCGTAACGATGCTCAGACGGTCTCGTGTGTTCTGATCCATGGATCAGGCAACATTCCTTTGTCTCAGGTAGCAGAACTTGAACGAGCGAAAGCATAGCAAAACGTGCTTCCGCCGGGCACGATCGGCTCGGTCGTCCTGCAATCCGGCCGGACCGGCACGGGCGGGCGTGCTTTCGAGATTACCTGCACAAGAAGGCACCATCGGAGGAACGTGGCGGAAAGGTGCAAGCCGGCGTGAGTAGCAAGCGCAGCGGAACGCCGACCCCGCTTGTCGATTTAACGACCTTCGAGAATTTCTTGAGCCGCTTCCCATACCTCGTCTACCGAAATCGCTCGAAAGCACTCCATATCGAACGGACAATCTCTGCGAAAGCACGGGCTGCACGGGGGGTGCTTGGCGATGACCCGGGCGCGGGGATTCAGCGGCCCTGTCGCGGTCTCATCGGTGGATCCAAACAAGGCGATCTGAGAAGTGCCGACGGCGGCCGCCAGATGCATGGGGCCCGAATCGTTGGTGATGACAAGCCGACAGCGCTCGAAGAGTGCCAGGAGACCGGGCAAGGACGTCTTCCCGTGCAGCAGCACGGACGGCGTCTCCATCCGCGACCGAATCCGATGAGCGAGAGGAAGTTCGTCTTCACTGCCGACCAAAACGACGCACGCCTTCGCCTTCTGTTGGAGTAAATCGGCCAATCGGGCGAACCGTTCCGCGGGCCAGCGCTTGGCCGGCCCGTAAGCCGCTCCTGGGTGGAGAGCCACCAGCGGTCTTTCCGGATCCAAGGCGGTTTCTTGCAGCAGGTATTCCAGCTCTTGTCTTGCCCCCGTGGTCACCCGCAGCCGGATGTCCGCCTCGATCTTGTCGGAGAGGTAGTCCCGCGGGGAGAGTCCAAGCCGGTACAGGAGATCCAAGTAGTAGAAAGTCTGGTGCTTTCCTTGTAATTCTTTCCGGGGTTTCACCTTATGTGTCAGCAACCAGCCGCGCCCCTGGACGGCGTACCCCATTCGCTGCGGAATCCGGGCAAGTCGAACCAGGAGGGCCGCCTCAAAGGCATTCTGGAAAAGAACGGCGCAGTCGAATGATTGCAGCCTCGGCGCCAGAAAAAGCGAGGACCGACCGTCCGGAAGCACGATCACCTCGTCCACGAACTCCTGGTTCCGGTACAGATCGGCGACCCATTTCCGCGCTACGACGGCAAGATGGGTGTTTGGGAAGAGGCGTCGCAGCTCCTTCAAAGCTGGAAGGGACATCACCACATCTCCCACCCAGTTGGTGGCGCGTACGACCATTCCGGGCGTTCCGGTAGCCGTTCTCTCCACGGTTTCCTCTCCGAACAAATGGTCCGTAAACTAGTGAGGCCGCGTCGCGGCGTGAGGCAGGTGCCATTGTATGTCACACGAGACTAACCCGCCGACGGATCTACGACAGGCCGAGACCGGCCGGCTGCGCCCGGCGATCTTTCTGGATCGCGACGGCACCGTGATCCGAGAGGTCGGCTACTTGCGTCGGCCCGAGCAGGTTGAGCTGCTGCCGGGTGTCGGAGATGCGATTTGTTGCGCCAACCGACGCAACATCCCCGTAATTCTCGTAACAAACCAGTCGGGGGTTGCCCGGGGCTGGCTGACCGAGGAGGTGCTGGCGGACATCCATCATCAGTTGGCTGTTCAACTTGCCCGATATGGGGCCCGCCTCGACGGGATTTATTACTGTCCTCATCATCCCGAGGGATCCCGTCCCGAGTACCGACTTGCGTGCCGTTGCCGGAAGCCGGAGCCGGGGCTTCTGCTGCGGGCCGCCGCGGATTTTCGTCTCGTGCTGGAGCGCAGTGTGATGATCGGGGACAAGTTGGACGACGTGGAAGCGGGTCGAAGGGCCGGCACCAAGACGATCCTGGTGGAGACGGGGTACGGAGCCCGGCTGTGGGCTGAGCGGGCTCCCGATGCTCCACGGCCTGATTTGGTGGCACCGGACCTGGGCTCGGCTGTGGGCTGGTTCCTCGAGACGCTGGATCACTGAGTCGGTCGCCGGGCTGAACGGCTCGGTCCGACCTACTCTCTTTCGAGGGACCCCTGTCGAGGAGGGTTGGAGGGCAAGTGATCAGAGAGCCATCGGCGCCATACGTCGGGTGAGGCCGGTTCAAATCGAATCCGCAGTGCCAGTAAAGGAACCGGCAAGGGGAAGAAGCGCTCGAGCCTTACCCTGTCTTTCTCGGTCGTGACAATAGCTTCGGCACCGAGGCGGTGAGCATGAGAGATAATGCGGTCGAGTTCCTGGGAGGTGAACCGGTGATGGTCCGGGAGCAGAAACTCGCTGATTATACGGATGCCAAGCTGCGCGAGGTCGTCCAGAAATTGCTGAGGTTGAGCGACTCCGGCCAAGGCGACGGCCCGGATTCTCGCTCGAGCGTCAAGCGGGAGTATGCTTCCTCGCTCGTCCACCCAGCCGACGTAGCGCGTGACAAAGCGGAAGCACGGAAGACGGGGGTCGATCGTGTGGATTTGGTTTTCAAGAACCTCGGGCCGGGCCCGGCGCAGGTGACATCGGGTCAGGCAGACACCGTCGGCTCGGCGTAGGGCGGTCGGATGTTCCCGCAGTCGTCCGGCGGGCAGTAGACGGCATTCGGAGGAGGTATTGGCGTCGATCGCCACGAGGTCCAGATCTCTAGCCAGCGCCAAGTGTTGAAACCCGTCGTCGAGAACAAAGATCCGCCGTGGTTCGGGTAACCGTTCCAGTATGAGGGCCGCCGACCGGAAGCGTTTGCGTCCGACCGCAATCGGTACGTCGGGTAGGAGACAAGCCAGGAGATATGGCTCGTCTCCCGCCGTCTCCGCTCCCGCCGAGATTTGGCGGCCGTCGGAAACGAGGAGGTTGGAGCGCTCCGCTTCGCCCCGATAGCCGCGGCTAAGCACGGCGGGCCGGTAACCCATTTCCAGAAGGTCCCGACACAGTCGTTCCACCAGGGGAGTCTTGCCGCTGCCTCCAACCGTCAAGTTGCCTACGCTGACGACGGGAACAGGCAGTTTCCGCGAGCGGAGAAAGCCCATCCGATATGCGGCCGCCCTCGCAGTGGCGCCGGCTCCGAAAATCCGTGCCAGCGTGCGGTTCAGTGTGGTCGGTTCAAGAGTCTTCATGCCTGTAAAGAAGCTCGGCTGATGGTTCCGGTCGGTCGTTCTCCCGAGACTGGGTCTTACGTTTTGGTTTTCACCTCATGTCGGAGCGACGTGGGAAGAAGGTACGGCCGTAGAATCTCCAGAGAGCGATTCAGGGCGCCCTGATTTTCGCGGATCACCTTGCGGGCGTTACGGCCCAGCCATTCTCGGGCGTGGGAATCGGAAAGAAGGTAGCGCAAGCGCTCTTGAAGCTCTTCCGGCGAGCTGACCTGGATAGCCGCGTACCGCTCGAGAAAAGCAGCCGCCACGTCGCGGAAGTTCTCCATATGGGGTCCGAATAGGACCGGTTTCCCGTAAGCGGCCGGCTCGATGATGTTTTGCCCGCCGGTAGCAACGAGGCTTCCGCCCATGAACACGACGTCTGCGACGGCATAGACATGTGCCAGTTCTCCCACGGTGTCGAGTACGAAAATGTCCGGTGGTCGGCCCCCCCCGCAGTCGGCCAGGCGGGATCGAAGGACCACGGTCCAGCCTCGCTCGGAAGCGTGATTTGCAATCTGCACGCCTCGATGAGGGTGTCGCGGAGCAAGTACCAAGCGGAGATCGGGATGGTCGCCGCGGAGGCGGCCGTAAAGCTCAAGTAACCACTCCTCTTCCGGCGGCTTGGTGCTTCCGCAGACCAGGATTTTGGTTTGCTCGGAGCTCTTGCCCAAAAGCGCTTCGATCGTCTGGTTTAGTGAAAGGTGATGGGGTTGCGGGTTTGGCTCGTAGTCGAACTTCAGGTTTCCGACCCAGTTCACTCTTGTTTCGGGGACGCCCAGGGCGACAAAACGCTCCTTATCCTCTTTTGAGCGGGCTAAAACATGCGTCAGTTCTGCGAAAACGGGAGCCAAAAGACGCCTCATACGAAGGTAGCGGGGAAAAGCTCGATCCGAGATACGACCGTTTGTGACCACTACCGGAGTATTGCGTTCTCCGGCCGCCAAAATGAAGTTCGGCCAAATTTCCGTCTCCGCCAGAAGGATCAGGCGGGGCCTCAGGCGGTCCAGGAAACGTTCGCAAACGAAACCGATATCAATGGGGAAGTAGAGTACCGAACCCAGGCCGGAGAATGCAGCCTGGGCGGCGCGATGCCCGGTGGGCGTGATGGTGGATATGAAGATCGGTTCTGCGCCCGAAGAGGCCAAAGCGTTCACCAGGGGACGGACTGCATTGACTTCGCCCACCGAGACGGCGTGGATCCAGACCGCACCTCCGGGCGGTTGCGAGGGGAGGTTGGGTAAGTTGCCGGACCGTCCCAGGCGGGGTAGCAGCACGGTGCGCTTGGCCGGGCGGACGGCCGTACGCAAAGGATATAAGGGCAGGCTGAGAAAGTGGGCCGCCGAGTAGGCGGCGCGCAAAACTCGGAACCAGGTCGGTAAAGTGGGTGGCATTTCTCAAACGATCCCGTTTCGTAGTATCCTATCGTTCTCTTTTGCCGGAGGCAGGACGAGGTTCTTCATCGTACTGCGAAGAGTGGCGGGGATAAGAGGTAATTTTACTGGTAGTCCGCTTGACATCTTGTTCTACGTCAGGCTAGCATAGAGGGCCATTCCCGAGCAGTGCGGATTGAGGGGTGGTGCTCCGGCATCACTTTTTTGTTTATGGCTTAGGAGAAGGTAAACGTGCCGACGTTCAATCAACTTGTGCGGAAAGGTCGCGAGCAAGTACGGGTGAAGACGAAGAGTCCGGCTTTGGGGGGGTGTCCCCAAAAGCGTGGAGTCTGTGTTCGGGTGTACACCCAGACGCCGAAGAAACCGAATTCGGCGTTGCGGAAGGTGGCTCGCGTGCGCCTCGTCAATGGGATTGAAGTGACTACATACATTCCGGGTGAGGGGCATAACTTGCAAGAACACTCCTTGGTACTGATCCGGGGAGGTCGAGTGAAGGACTTGCCTGGTGTCCGATATCACGTGATTCGTGGAACGCTTGACGCCCAGGGTGTCCAGGGGCGGGAAAACAGCCGCTCCAAGTACGGCACGAAGAGGCCGAAAGGATAGTTGTATCGAGTCTGCTTTACAACGGGCTGCAATGGACGGTTCCTTGCAGCTTGTTTTGTTTTTGGAGTGAATTGATGCCAAGGCGTAGAGGAATACCTAAGCGACAGATCGGTCCCGATTCGGTGTATGGAAGCGAACTGGTCAACCGGCTGATGAACCAGTTGATGTGGGACGGAAAGAAGACTGTGGTGGCCGGTATTTTTTACGGCGCCATGCGTCGGATCGAGGAAAAGACCGGGGAAGATCCGATGAAGATCTTCCGCCAGGCGGTGGAGAATGTGAAGCCGTTCATGGAGACCAAGTCGCGCCGAGTCGGAGGCGCTACTTACCAGGTCCCGGTCGAAGTCGAGCCGTTCCGCCGTACTTCTCTGGGCCTTCGCTGGATCGTTGCGGCGGCGCGCAGCCGCGGTGAGAAATCGATGGTGGAGCGGTTGGCCAACGAGTTGATCGACGCCGCGAACAACCGAGGCGGTGCCGTCAAGAAGCGCGAAGATGTTCACCGCATGGCGGAAGCGAACCGAGCGTTTGCACACTATCGCTGGTAGTGTCAGGAAAGAGACGGGGACGGTCCCGTCGTAAGAACAAGGTGCTCAGGACCGACTCTTTTTCACCGAGAGCCTTCACGAGTCGGAAAGTTTCCTGGCCGGTAGATCATTAAAGAGTTTTTTTGAAGGGTGGGTGGTATCCGTGCCGCGTAAAGTACCGTTGGAAAAAACCCGGAATATCGGGATCATGGCTCACATCGACGCCGGAAAGACGACGACTACCGAGCGGATCCTGTACTACACCGGGGTTAGCTACAAGATGGGTGAAGTGCACGAGGGTACCGCCGCCATGGACTGGATGCCCCAGGAACAGGAGCGCGGGATTACCATCACTTCCGCCGCGACGACCTGTTTCTGGCGCGATCATCGGATTAACATCATCGACACGCCCGGCCATGTGGATTTCACGGCGGAAGTCGAGCGGTCTTTACGGGTGTTGGACGGCGCCGTTGCAGTCTTCGACTCCGTCGCCGGGGTGGAACCCCAGTCGGAGACGGTGTGGCGTCAAGCCGACAAATACCGGGTTCCCCGCATTGCCTTCATGAACAAGATGGACCGGCCGGGGGCGGATTTCTTTCAGTCGGTTGAGTCCATTCGTCGAAAACTGCGGGCGAAGGCGGTGCCGATCCAGATACCGTTGGGTAAGGCGGAGACCTTCGAGGGTGTCGTCGATCTGATCCGTATGAAAGCGGTGATTTATCGTTCCGACATCCTGGGTGCCAAGTTCGACGTGACGGACGTTCCGCCGGAATACCGGGGCGTGGCCCTGGAGTGGCGTGAGAAGTTGATCGAAGCGGCGGCTGAAGTTGACCAGGTCGTTTTGGAGAAATATCTCGGGGGAGGCGATGTTACCGAACAGGAGTTGGTCGCAGCAATCCGGCGGGGAACCTTGACCCTGGAGCTCGTCCCTGCTTTGTGTGGATCCTCCTTCAAGAACAAAGGTGTCCAGCCTTTGCTGGACGCGGTGGTGGATTTTCTCCCGTCGCCGCTGGACGTGCCTCCGGTACGGGGAATTAAGCCGGGCACCGGTGAAGTGGTTGTTCGCCGGGCCTCCGACGACGAGCCGTTCGCCGCCCTGATCTTCAAGATCATGACGGATCCTTTTGTCGGTCAGTTGGCGTTCCTACGGGTCTATTCGGGGTCGCTGCGGACGGGTATGACCGTGTACAACGCGACGCGCGACCGGGACGAGCGGATCGGTCGCTTGCTGAAGATGCACGCCAATAAGCGGGAGGAAATCGACGAGGTCTATGCCGGCGACATCGCTGCGGCCGTAGGTTTGAAGACTGTGACGACGGGGGACACGATCTGTTCACGGAAAGATCCGGTCATTCTGGAGGCCATGCAGTTCCCCGAACCGGTGATTTCGGTGGCCATTGAGCCGAAGACTCGGCAGGACCAGGATAAGCTGGGTTTCGCCTTGGCCAAACTGATGCAGGAAGATCCGACCTTTCGGGTGCACACGGATCCCGATACCGGGCAAACCTTGATTTCCGGGATGGGCGAACTGCATTTGGAAATCATTGCGGACCGGCTGGTCAGGGACTTCGGGGTTGGAGCCAATGTTGGAAAGCCGCAAGTAGCCTACAAGGAATCGATTACTCAGCCTGCCCAGGGGGAGGGCCGGTTCGTTCGTCAGACCGGCGGCCGCGGGCAATACGGTCACGCCAAGATTCGGATCGAGCCTTTGCCCCGTGGTACCGGCTTTGAGTTTGAGAGCGCCGTCGTGGGAGGGACCATCCCGAAGGAGTTTATCGACCCGATTCGCATTGGTGTCGAAGAGGCCATGGAGGCCGGTGTTTTGGCCGGGTACCCGGTGGAAGACGTGAAGGTCACGGTGTATGACGGTTCCTATCACGAGGTTGATTCCTCCGAGATTGCCTTTAAGATCGCGGGTTCTATGGCTTTCAAAGATGCGGCGGCGAAAGCCGGCCCCATTCTTTTGGAGCCGGTGATGCGTGTCGAGGTCGTCGTTCCGGAAGAATACACGGGTGCTGTGGTGGGTGACTTGAACGCCCGGCGGGGTCGTATCGCGCAAATGGAGCCTCGAGGTTCCTCGCAGATTATCCAGGCTTACGTCCCCTTGTCGGAAATGTTCGGGTACGCAACGCAGTTACGCTCCCTGACCCAAGGAAGGGCGACATACTCGATGCATTTTGGGCAGTACGAACCGGTTCCTCAAGGGCTGGCGGAAGAATTGATAGCTCGGGCGCAGGGTAAGTTGACGGTAAAACGATGAGGTAGAAGGCACAGTTCGGGAGATCCTCCACCGAGGGTGTCCGGGGGGAGCGAACGGCGAAGAGGAGAGGCTATGGCGAAGCAGAAGTACGAGCGGACGAAGCCGCACGTGAACATTGGGACGATAGGGCATGTGGATCACGGGAAGACGACGCTGACGTCGGCGATCACGATGGTGTTGGCGAAGCGGGATCCGAAGATCCAGGTGCGGACGTTTGACTCGATCGACAATGCGCCGGAGGAGAAGGCGCGGGGGATCACGATTGCGACGGCGCACGTGGAATATGAGACGGAGCGTCGGCATTATGCGCACGTGGATTGTCCTGGGCACGCGGATTATGTGAAGAACATGATTACGGGTGCGGCGCAGATGGACGGGGCGATTTTGGTGGTGAGTGCGGCGGACGGTCCGATGCCGCAGACGCGGGAGCACATTTTGTTGGCGCGTCAGGTGGGGGTGCCGTACATTGTGGTGTTTTTGAACAAGGTGGACATGGTGGACGATCCGGAGTTACTGGATCTGGTGGAGTTGGAGGTACGGGAGTTACTGAGTGAGTATGATTTTCCGGGGGACGAGGTACCGGTGATTCGGGGCAGTGCGCTGAAGGCGATGGAAGGGGACGAGGCGGCGCAGCAGGCGATTGTGGAGTTGATGGAGGCGGTGGACGCGTACATACCGTTGCCGCAGCGGGACATAGACAAGCCGTTTTTGATGCCGATTGAGGACATATTTTCGATTAGCGGGCGTGGGACGGTGGTGACGGGGAGGATTGAGCGGGGGCGGATTCATCCTGGGGATGAGGTGGAGATAGTAGGGTTTGGTCCGACGATGAAGCGGGTGGTGACTGGGGTGGAGATGTTCCGCAAGTTGTTGGACGAAGGGCAGGCGGGCGACAACGTGGGGTTGTTGCTGCGAGGGACGGACAAGGATGAAGTGGAGCGGGGCCAGGTGGTGGCGGCACCGGGGTCGATCACGCCGCACACGAAGTTCAAGGCGGAAGTGTACGTATTGACGAAGGAGGAGGGTGGGCGGCACACGCCGTTTTTCAGTGGTTATCGGCCGCAGTTTTATTTTCGGACGACGGATGTGACGGGGTCGGTGAAGTTGCCGGAAGGGACGGAGATGGTGATGCCGGGAGACAACGTATCGATCGAGGTGGAGTTGATCACGCCGATCGCGATGGAGAAGGGGCTGCGGTTCGCCATTCGGGAAGGCGGCCGAACGGTCGGTGCCGGTACCATCACCGAAATCCTGGAGTAAGGTATTGAAGGGTGTAGGCCAGTAGCTCAATTGGCAGAGCACCGGTCTCCAAAACCGGGGGCTGGGGGTTCGAGTCCCTCCTGGCCTGCCAACCTTCGCCGCCCATCGGTTGTCAAGCGGAGCCTAAATGTTGGAACGAATTAGAGCGTGGCCGAATCGAGTCGTGACGTACGTTAACGAAGTGCGTGCGGAATTGCGCAAGGTTACGTGGCCGAGCAAGAGAGAAGTGTACAGCACGACCATCGTTGTGGTTGTCAGCGTGTTCTTTTTCGGTTTTTACCTTTTCTTGGTGGATTCCGTTCTGCAGGTCCTGGTTCGCCAGATCTTTCGTCACTTTCTCTAGGGAAGTCGAAAGTGTTTCAGTGAACCGAGACACTTGTCTGATTGAATTAGCAACTGGGAGATAAGGCGATAAGCGACACAACCGCCGGCGGGCCCCCGCAAGACATGCAGGAGAAAAGGAAACAGTGGTACATCATCCATACCTACTCGGGGTACGAGCGAAAGGTCGCCGAGGCGCTGATGAACCGAGTCCAGGTGTTCGGGCTGCAAGGGAAAATCGGCCAGATCCTGATTCCCACGGAAGACGTCGTGGAGATGAAGGGAGGGAAAAAGGTTGTTTCTTCCAAGTTGTTTTTCCCGGGCTACATTCTGGTCGAAATGGAGTTGGACGACGACACGTGGCACTTGGTGCGCAACACCCCGAAGGTGAGTGGTTTTGTCAGCCAAGGGACCAAGCCGACTCCGCTGACCGACGAGGAAGTTAACCAAGTTGTTCACCGCATCTCAAGTGGCGGGGAGAAGCCCAAGCCCAAGTTTCAGTTCGAACGAGGAGATACTGTGAAGATCATCGACGGTCCCTTCTCCAACTTTACAGGAGTCGTGGAGGACGTCAACGAAGAGCGGAACACTTTGAAGGTCATGGTGACGATTTTCGGACGGGCCACGCCGGTGGAGTTGGAGTTTGTTCAAGTGGAGAAGGCGTAGGCGGCCGGGACGTTCAGTCCTTCTGCTAAGCTCACAGCAGTCGCGAAAGGTTGCGGTTGGGAGACATTCTCGACCAAGTAGGGTGAAGGAATGGCGAAAAAAGTTATCGGCATGATTAAGCTGCAAATTCCCGCCGGGAAGGCGACGCCGGCCCCTCCGGTCGGCCCGGCTTTGGGTCAGCAGGGCGTCAACATCATGGACTTCTGCAAGGCGTTCAATGCCAAGACGCAGGGTCAAGAGGGATTGATTATCCCGGTGGTGATTACGGTTTATCAGGACCGCAGTTACACCTTTGTGACCAAGACGCCGCCGGCTTCGATTCTGCTCAAACGGGCGGCCAACATCGCGAAGGGATCCCCCGAGCCGAATCGGACAAAGGTCGCGACGGTGACGCGAAAACAAGTCGAGGAGATCGCCCGCACGAAGTTGCCGGATCTAAACACCGAAAGTGTAGAAGCGGCCGTGAGAATGGTCGAAGGGACGGCCCGCAGTATGGGAATCGAAGTGGGGGATTGATATGGCGGGAAAGAAGTATCTCGAAGCGAAGAAGCAGATTCCCCCGGGAGAGTTCTCCCTGGAGGAGGCGGTCGAGCTGATGCAGAAGGTGAAGTACGCGAACTTCGACGAGACGGCTGAACTAGCCGTCAACTTGGGGGTTGATCCCAGACATGCCGACCAGATGGTTCGCGGAACGGTCGTGTTGCCCCACGGTCTGGGCAAGCCTGTGCGGGTATGTGTGATCGCTTCAGGGGATAAGGTGAAGGAGGCGGAAGAAGCGGGTGCCGAGTACGCCGGAGGAGAAGACTTGGTGGAGAAGATTCAGGGCGGCTGGCTCGACTTCGACGCCGTAGTGGCGACTCCCGACATGATGCGGCTCGTGGGAAAGCTGGGACGCATTCTCGGTCCCCGCGGCCTGATGCCGAATCCCAAAACGGGTACCGTGACCTTTGACGTAGGAGAAGCGGTCCGGGAGATCAAGGCCGGAAAGGTCGAATTCAGGGTGGATCGAGCGGGCGTTATTCACGCTCCCTTTGGGAAGCTGTCCTTTCCCAAAGAGCACTTGGTGCAAAACGCCCGGAGCCTGATCGACGCCGTAGTTCGGGCGAAACCTCCGGCGGCGAAGGGACGTTATGTCCAGTCAGTGGCGATAAGTTCCACCATGGGACCGGGCATTCGCGTGAGTACGTCGGCGCTCGGGATAAAGTAGGAGTTCAAGCGAGATGGATAAGGCGGAGAAGGCTCAGATCATCGCAATGCTGAAAGAGGCGTTTACCGGGCGTGGCGGCGTCATTCTGCTCAGCTTTCACGGTATTAAGGTTCCCGACATCACGGAATTGCGACGTCAGGTGCGGCGGTCGGGCGGCAACTACCGTGTGGTCAAGAACACGTTGGCAATTCGTGCCCTGGAGGGAACCTCGGCCGAGCCCCTGAAAGACCGTTTTACGGGGCCTACTGCGGTGGCGTACGCTGATGAGGATCCGGTAGCCCTGGCGAAGGTCTTGAAGGAGTTCATGAAGAACCATCCCGGCTTGGGTTTTAAGGCGGGGGTTCTCGAAGGGACTGTTCTTGATGAGAAAGGTGTGGAGAGTCTTTCCGATCTGGCTTCTCGAGAAGAATTGCTGGCGAAGCTGCTGTTCCTGCTGAATGCTCCCCTGCAGCGTTTGGCCCGAGGTCTTCAGTCTCCGCTGCAGAATCTGGTGTTCGCTCTGGATCAGTTGGCGAAGCAGCGGGCTTCGTGAGGTTTTGCCGCAATCCTCGCATTCCGTATCACTGTCGTGTTGTGTTGTAAGGAGTAGAAAAAGATGGCAATTAGTCGCGAAGATGTATTGCAGTGGATCGAAAACGCGTCGATCCTGGAGATCAATGAGTTGGTCAAGGCGCTGGAAGAGAAGTTTGGGATCAGCGCGGCCGCCGCGGCGCCCGTGGCGGTGATTGGAGCGGCGGCCGGTGCCGGCGCTTCCGCCGATGAGGAGAAGTCGGAGTTCGACGTGATTCTGACCTCTTTCGGGGACAAGAAGATCAATGTGATTAAGGTAGTCCGCGAAGTGACCAATCTCGGTCTAAAAGAGGCGAAGGATCTGGTCGAGGGCGTTCCCAAGCCGATCAAGGAAGGCGTGAGCAAGCAGGAAGCCGAAGAGCTGAAGAAGAAGTTTGAAGAAGCCGGAGCCACGGTCGAAATCAAGTAGGGAAGACGGACGTTTGTATTTTTTCGTGCCGTGTGCTAACTTCATATACCAGTGGCGGTCGGAGCTATCCTGTCCTAGCTTTAAGGAAGGAAGAGGGAGACGTGTCTCTTTCTCCTTCCTCTTTTTCTAGGGCTGTAGGTGCCTCCGGCGGGATCTGCATGAGAAAGTTTCCTGTGTCACTCCAGTTTACTTGCGCTTCTGGACTTGGCCTTCTGGACTCTACTTTCCTCCGGCCGCGGGCCGACGCTCTCGCCTTGAACTCGGTACTTTTGCCGCCGGCGGGTTTTTGGAGCCCTCGATGGGGTGATGTGCGGGCGGTCCCGGCCGATGTGGCTACGCCTGATCGTGTGTTTGTGGAGTGCTCTGCACCGTCCTCGGCCGCGACGGCCGACCACATGGTGTCTGGGTAGGCGGGAGATGAAGCTGGTACAGGCCTTTTAGCCCAACAGTGCGCTTTGCCAAGGGAGTAAGTTGGCATGTCTGAATTTGCCTCCAACGTTTTCCGGGAAAGGGTTGACTTTGAAAAGATCCGGTCGGCGTTTCCCATCCCCGATTTGCTCGAGGTGCAGAAAGAGTCGTACCGGAGATTCTTGCAGCTCGACAAAGAGCCGACCGAGCGCCTCGACGTGGGTCTGCATTCGGTCTTGAGCGGCGTTTTCCCAATATCCGATTTCAGGGACACTTGCTCCCTCGAATATGTCGGTTACGAGGTCGGGAACCCCAAGTACAGCCTGGAAGAATGCCAGGAACGCGGGATGACGTACGCCGCACCTCTGAAGGTTACGACGCGATTGGTGGTGTGGGATAAGGACCCGGAGACCGAAGAGAAGACCATCCGGGACATCAAGGAACAGGACGTTTATTTCGGCGACATTCCCTTGATGACGGAAAACGGCCTGTTTATCGTCAACGGTACCGAGCGGGTCATCGTCAGCCAGCTGCACCGCTCGCCGGGCGTCTTCTTCGAGTCGAACAACCAACGAACGTACTTCTTGGGGAAGGTGATCCCGTACCGGGGCTCTTGGGTGGAGTTCGAGTACGAGGCAAAAAAGGACCTGCTGTATGTAAGGATTGATCGCAAGCGCAAGTTCTTGGCGACAACGTTCTTACGCGCTTTGGGCCTGGAGTCGAACAGTCTGATTTTGCGCACATTCTATCGTACGTCTTCGGTTTCCTTCCGAGACGGGCGAGTGTATTGCTCCGTCGATGAGAATCTGCTCGGCCGCAGGTTGGAACGAGATGTTCTCGACCCTCGCAAGGAAGGGGGGATTTTGATTCCGGCCGGCCGCAAGGTCACGAAGGGCGCCCTGGCGATCCTCCAGAAGGCCGAGGTGCAAGAGGTGGAGGTTACACCCGAGTATGTAGAGCAGGCTCGCAGCGTGGACGCCGTAGTCAATCCGGAGACCGGGGAGATCCTGCTGGAGTCCAACGCCGTCATCGACCGGGACGCTTTGAACCGTCTGCTCGAAGCCGGGGTCGGAAAGGTCGAGGTTTTTTATCCCGATCTTGATCCGATTGGGGATACGCTGTGCGAAACGCTGGCCAAGGATACGGTCAAAACGAAGGACGAGGCGCTGATCGAAATCTACCGGAAACAGCGGCCCGGCGATCCGCCCACGCTCGAGACCGCGACGGCGCTGTTCCAGTCGATGTTCTTCGACCCTCGAAAATACGACTTTTCCCGCGTCGGGCGGTTGAAGTTCAACATTAAGTTGGGAGCCAACACCCCCCTGGAGCAGCGGACTCTTTCCACTCAAGACTTCATCGAAGTCATCGCCTATTTGTTGAAACTGCAGCATGGGATTGGTTCGGTTGACGACATCGATCATCTCGGTAATCGCAGGGTTCGGGCGGTCGGGGAGTTGCTCGAGAACCAGTTTCGGATCGGCTTGGTGCGGATGGAGCGGGCCATTCGCGAGAAGATGTCCGTCCATCAGGAGATGGCCACGGCCATGCCCCACGACTTGATCAACGCCAAGCCGGTAATGGCTGCGGTTCGGGAATTCTTCGGTAGCAGCCAACTGTCTCAGTTCATGGACCAGACAAACCCGCTTTCCGAGATCACGCATAAACGGCGGCTTTCGGCGTTGGGGCCGGGAGGTCTGAGCCGCGAGCGGGCGGGGTTCGAAGTTCGCGATGTTCATCCGTCCCACTATGGGCGCATCTGTCCGATTGAAACTCCGGAAGGTCCCAACATCGGTCTTATCTCGTCCCTAAGCTGCTACGCCCGGATCGACGAGTTCGGTTTTATCGAATCGCCTCACCGTAGGGTAATCGACGGGAGGGTGGTGGACTTCTGCCGGGTTACCGCACCTGGGGACACTTCGCTGAAGCCAGGAGAGGTATACCCTCTGGAGGAGGTTCTAAAGGAGAACAGTCGTCTCAAGAAAGGCAAGAAACCGGCTGCGTACGAGCCCCACGCCTTCTACCTGACGGCGTGGGAGGGGGATCGCCATTACATCGCCCAGGCGAACGTCGAGCTGGATGAGCAGGGGAGGATCGTGCGGGACCGGGTTACGGTCCGCTATCAGGGGAACTTCGTTTTCGTGGAGCGGGAAAAGATCGAGTACGTGGACGTCAGCCCTAAGCAGTTGGTCAGCGTGGCGGCCAGTCTGATCCCCTTCCTGGAGCACGACGACGCCAACCGGGCACTGATGGGATCGAACATGCAGCGGCAAGCCGTTCCGTTGCTGCAGACGGAAGCGCCGTTTGTGGGTACCGGCATGGAGTACATCGCCGCCCGCGATTCGGGAGCCGTCATCCTGTGTCGCCGTGACGGGATTGTGGAAAGCGTCGATGCGGAACGGATCATCGTGCGGGCTCAGAGCGGCGATGCGAGTTCAGTGCGTGACGTCGGGGTGGATATTTACAAGTTGACCAAGTTTGAGCGCTCCAACCAGAACACTTCCATAACCCAGAAACCGCTCGTATCGAAAGGTGACCGCGTCAAAAAGAGCCAGGTCTTGGCGGACGGACCCTGCACCGAAAAGGGCGAATTGGCTCTGGGGCGCAATATCCTGGTGGCCTTCATGCCCTGGAGGGGTTATAACTATGAGGACGCCATCCTCGTCAGCGAACGCTTGGTGAAAGACGATCTTTACACTTCGGTGCATATTGAGGAGCTCGAGATTGAGGCGCGGGATACCAAGCTGGGTCCGGAGGAAATCACCCGTGATATTCCGAATGTAAACGAGTCCGTTTTGACCGAGCTGGACGAGAGCGGCATCATTCGAATCGGCGCCACGGTGAAGCCCGGGGACATCATCGTGGGCAAGGTCACGCCTAAGGGAGAGACCCAGCTGACGCCGGAAGAGAAGCTGTTGCGGGCAATCTTCGGTGAGAAAGCCGGAGAGGTCAAGGACGCGTCGCTTTATGCTCCTCCCGGCATTGAAGGGACGGTCGTCAACGTCAAGGTCTTTACCCGGCGGGAGCGGAGAAAGACCTGCGCACTCAGGAAATCGAGGCGGCGGAAATCGCGCGGCTCGAAAAGGACCTCCATGACGAGATTCGCATCCTCACGGAAGAGACGCGCCAGTCGGCTGTCGATTTGCTGGAGGGCCAGGCGGCCGCCGAGAAAATAGTCGATTCCCGGGGCGGAACGGTCGCCAAGAAAGGTGCGCGTCTCGAACGTAACTTGTTGGAACCGCTGACGTACTCCGATCTGATGGCGATCAAGGTCGTCGATGAAAGCGTCCAGCGCCGTCTCAAGGATCTTTTCTTCCGAACGGAGAAGCAGCTCAACTACCTTCAGGAGTCTCACCACGAACGGGTGGAGCGGATTGAGAAGGGAGACGAGCTTCCCCCGGGCGTTATCAAGATGGTGAAAGTCTTTGTCGCCATGAAGCGGAAGGTCTCGGTAGGGGACAAGATGGCCGGGCGGCACGGGAACAAGGGAGTCATTTCCCGGATTATGCCTGAGGAGGACATGCCCTTCCTGCCGGACGGTACTCCGGTGGATATTGTCCTTAATCCTCTCGGCGTGCCTTCCCGTATGAACGTAGGACAGGTGCTGGAGACGTACCTGGGATGGGCGGCCAAGGTTCTCGGACAGTATTACTCTTCGCCGGTTTTCGACGGTGCGTCCGAAGACGAGATAAAGGCGGAGTTGCGGAAGGCCGGGCTGCCTGAAAACGGCAAGACCGTTCTGCACGACGGTTTGACCGGGGAACCGTTCGATCAGAAGGTGTCGGTCGGCTACATTTATATGAACAAGTTAAGCCACATGGTGGACGACAAGATTCACGCCCGCTCCATCGGGCCTTACAGTCTGATCACACAGCAACCGTTGGGAGGGAAGGCACAGTTCGGCGGCCAGAGGTTTGGTGAGATGGAGGTCTGGGCGCTGGAGGCGTACGGTGCCGCCCACATTCTGCAAGAGCTGTTGACCGCCAAGTCCGATGACGTGCAGGGGCGAGCAAAGATTTACGAATCGATTGTAAAAGGGGAATCGGACTATAGCCCGGGCATCCCGGAGTCGTTTAACGTCCTGGTGCGGGAGCTGCAAGCTTTGGCGCTCGACGTTGAGCTGATCGAGAAGCCCCGGAAGAAACTGCGACGCCGATCCGAGGCTCTAAAGCGGGCGGAAGAGGTCTTGGGAGGTGTTGGCGGCTCAGGGGCCGAGGCCGGCGACACGGCACCGGAGTCGGCCGACCAAGTTTCGGAGTAAGAATTCCCAGCCGGAAAACGGAGGAATTTTGGGAATGTTTCGTGAACAAGTTGAAAAGAGCCAGTTGCTAAAGAATTTTGAAGCCATCCGCATTGGTCTGGCTTCGCCGGAGAAGATCCGCTCTTGGTCGCACGGTGAGGTCACCAAGCCTGAGACCATCAACTACCGCACCTTTAAACCCGAGCGGGACGGCTTGTTTTGTGCGCGGATTTTCGGCCCGGTAACCGACTGGGAGTGTTTGTGCGGGAAGTACAAGCGGATGAAACATCGGGGCGTGATCTGCGACAAGTGTGGGGTCGAGGTGACGCTTTCGAAGGTGCGCCGCGAACGCTTGGGACACATTGAACTGGCCAGTCCTTGTTCTCACGTCTGGTTTTTCAAAGGCTTGCCGAGTCGTATCGGTCAACTTCTGGACCTGTCCCTGCGGGACTTGGAGCGTGTCCTGTACTTTGAGGCGTACGTGGTCATCGACCCGGGAGAAACGCCGCTGAAGGAGCGGGAGTTGCTGACCGAGGAACGGTATCGCGCCTTGCAGGCCGAGCATCCGGGCCAGTTCGACGCCGGTATGGGAGCGGAGGCGATCAAAGAGCTGCTGCGCCGCGTCGATGTCGAGGCCCTCGCCATTGATTTGCGCTTCAAGATGCGGAACGAGACGTCCCAGTTAAAGCGCCTGAAGTACGCCAAACGGTTGCGGGTGGTGGATTCATTCCGAAAATCGGGGAACAAACCGGAATGGATGATCATGGATGTGATCCCGGTCCTGCCGCCTGAACTGCGACCGCTGGTTCCCTTGGACGGCGGCCGATTCGCCACCTCCGACCTGAATGATCTGTATCGTCGGGTCATCAACCGGAACAATCGCTTGAAGAAGTTGATCGAGCTCCGGGCTCCCGAGGTCATTATCCGCAACGAAAAGCGTATGTTGCAGGAAGCGGTCGACGCCTTGTTCGACAACGGCCGTAGAGGCCGGGTCTTACGGGGAGTGAAGAACCGTCCGCTGAAGTCGCTGTCGGATTCGCTGAAGGGCAAGCAGGGTCGCTTCCGCCAAAACCTGCTGGGTAAGCGGGTGGACTACTCGGGCCGTTCCGTCATCGTGGTAGGGCCGGAACTGAAGCTTCATCAATGCGGCCTGCCCAAGATTATGGCCCTCGAATTGTTCAAGCCGTTTATCTATCACCGGCTTGAACGGGACGGGCATGCTACGACCATCAAGGGTGCCAAGGAAATGGTGGAGCGCCAGGAACCGGTCGTCTGGGACATTTTGGAAGAGGTGATCCAGCAGCATCCCATCATGCTCAACCGGGCCCCTACGTTGCACCGTTTGGGCATTCAGGCGTTTGAGCCCAGCCTGGTGGAAGGCAAGGCGATCAAGATCCATCCGCTGGTTTGTACCGCCTACAACGCCGACTTCGACGGCGACCAGATGGCCGTGCACATTCCGTTGTCGCAGGAAGCGCAGGTCGAGGCCTCGGTGCTGATGCTTTCCTCTCACAATGTTCTTTCCCCCGCCAACGGACAGCCCTTGGCCGTGCCTTCCCAGGACATCGTTCTGGGCTGCTATTACCTGACGCACGAGCGGCTGAAGGGCAAGGGAGCGGGTAAAAGCTTTACGGACGTCAGTGAGATCTATCACGCCCTCGAGGCCGGGGAGATCGACCTCTTAGCTCCCATCAAGTTCCGCTACACGGGTGAGTTCATCGACCTGACCAAGATGTATGACAACCAGGACGTGATTCACGCCGAGGTCCGGTACCTTGAGAACGAATGGATCGACACGACCGTCGGGCGGGTCATCTTCAACGACCGGCTGCCGGGCGAAATGCCGTACATCAACGGTTTGCTGAAGAAGAAGGGTCAGCAGCAGTTGGTGAACTATTGCTATCTCCGTTTCGGTTTGGGAACCACGGTGGAGATGCTGGACGAACTGAAAGATATCGGCTTCGCCTATGCCACGAAAGCCGGATTCACCATCGCAGTCGACGATCTGATTGTTCCGGAGAATAAAGAGCAGTTGGTGGAGGAGGCTCGTAAGGCGGTCATCCAGGTGGAGAAAGAGTACGTGGGAGGCGCCATTACCAATGGTGAGCGTTACAACATGGTGGTGGCCATTTGGAGTGATGTTACCGAGAAGGTGGCCGACGCCATGTTCAAGGCGATGTCTTCCTATGAGAACGAGGAAGGGGAGTTCAACTCGATCTTCATCATGGCCGATTCCGGGGCGCGCGGCAGCAAGCAACAGTTAAGGCAGTTGGCGGGAATGCGTGGTCTTATGGCGAAGCCGTCCGGAGAAATCATTGAGACTCCCATTACGTCCAATTTCCGGGAAGGTCTGACGGTGCTCCAGTACTTCATTTCCACCCACGGAGCGCGCAAAGGGTTGGCGGATACGGCTCTGAAAACGGCGGACTCGGGTTACTTGACCCGCCGGTTGGTGGATGTGGCACAGGACGTCATCGTTTCGGAGGAAGACTGCAGAACCTTGGACGGGATTGAAATCACCGCCCTTGTGGAAGGCGGTGAGATTATTGAAAACCTGCGGGACCGTATCGTCGGGCGCGTGGCTTTGGACCGCGTCGTCGACCCGTTTACCGGGGAGACCCTGGTGGACGCCAACGAGGAAATCACCGAGGACGTTGCCGCTCAGATTCAGGCGGCCGGTATCGAAAGAGTGAAGATTCGTTCGGTGTTGACGTGCAAGTCGCGCCGCGGCCTTTGTCGGCGCTGCTACGGGCGGAACCTGGCCAGCGGGGAGCTGGTCGAGCTGGGTGAAGCCGTCGGAGTGCTGGCGGCCCAGTCTATTGGTGAACCAGGTACTCAGTTGACGATGCGGACCTTCCACATCGGTGGTACGGCGAGCAAGGTGGAAGAAGAATCGACTGTGGAAGCAAAGCACGCCGGCCGAGTGCGCTTTCTCAATATCGTGACGGTGACCACCCAGGAAGGAATCCTGGTGGTTATGAACCGTACCGGTAACCTGGTCATCCAGGACGACCGAGGACGTGAGCGAGAGCGTTATTCGGTGATTTATGGTGCGCGGTTGATGGTCCGAGACGGCCAACCGGTGGAACCGGGTCAGAAACTGTTCGAGTGGGATCCTTTTACGAACGCCATCCTGACGGAAGTCGGCGGGCGTGTAGCCTTCCGCGACATCACAGAAGGCGTGACCATGCGCGAAGAAGTGGACGAGGTGACGGGTTTGGCGCGCAAGGTTATCACCGAATCGCCCGACGATAAGCGGCAACCGACCATCATCATCCGCAGCGAGGACGGAAAGGAGTTGAAGTCCTATCTGATTCCGTCGCGCGCCCACCTGATGGTGGAGGCGGGTGACCGAGTATCCCCGGGCGACGTGCTGGTGAAGATCCCGCGAGAGACGACGAAGACAAAAGACATTACGGGTGGTTTGCCCCGGGTGGCCGAGTTGTTCGAGGCCCGCAAGCCGAAGGAGCCGGCGGTCATTACGGAGATCGACGGTACGGTCTCATTCGGCGGCATGGTGCGAGGCCAGCGGAAGATCATCATCCAGAGCCCCGACCCGGACCTGCGGGCGGAATACTTGCTGCCTCGCGGTGTACATGTCAACGTACAGGAGGGTGAATTCGTACGGGCCGGCGACGCCTTGATGGACGGGCCTCGAAATCCTCACGACATCCTCCGGGTGCTGGGTGAGAAGGAGCTCCAACGTTACCTGGTCAACGAAGTTCAAGAAGTCTACCGCCTGCAGGGCGTCAACATCAGCGACAAGCACATCGAGGTGATCGTACGCCAGATGATGCGGTGGATGAAGGTGGAAGATGTCGGCGACACCGAGTTCCTGTTGGAGGAGCAGGTGGACCGGTTCCGCTTCGAGGAAGAGAACGAGCGCGTGGAGAAGGAAGGTGGTAAGCCGGCCACGGGGCGGCCTTTGCTGTTGGGGATTACGAAGGCGTCCTTGAGCACGGATTCTTTCATCTCGGCGGCGTCGTTCCAGGAGACCACCCGCGTTCTGACCGAGGCGGCCATCAGTGGGAAGATCGACTACCTGCGCGGGTTGAAGGAGAACGTGATCATGGGTCGCCTGATCCCGGCGGGGACGGGAATGGACTACTACCGGAACATCGAAGTGGCCCCGGCCTACATTCCCCCGAAGGAAGAGGAGCTCGCGCCTCGGGAAGAGGACGAGGAGCCCTTTTCGTTCGCTGAGTTCTTGGAAGGGGGTTTTCAGGCGGTGCCGAAACCCGACGACGAAACCGAGCCTGCGGAGACCGAGTAGACGGTGAGTCGAACCGGTAGGATGAGGCCGCGGGTCGCGCAGCAGAGTGTGCAGTCGGCGTACGGGTAGCACAGATCAAAAAAGGGGGGGCGGTCCACCGACCGTCCCCCCTTTTTTGAGAGGATCTGTTTTCCCTGGTTGGGCGACTCCTTAATTCGGTGTTACATCATGGCGCCGCCGTAGGGGTACCGCCTAGAGGAGTGTCATCGGCCGCGTCTCGGATGACACAGTCTTCCCTCACAACCAAGGTGCGCCGAAGATCATTCTCTCCTGGGTCCTCCGGTGTCGCGGTGCACTCGAACGTTTGGGCTGTGTTGTTGCAGGCAAACGTATAGCCGTCCTTAGGCCCACCGCCGCCAAGCAATTCGTCAATCAGTCCGGCGGTCTGGAGCTGATCCAAAGTACCAAAGCTTCCCCTGCCCTGGGTGGCCGCATACGTAATTTCCGCCGTCGCCAAGGTGCGCAAGGATGAAATCGCCGACGCCTCCTGGGCGGCCTGCCGCGATCGCAGCAAATTGGGAACCGCGATCGCCGCGATGATGCCGATGACCGCTACGACGATCAGCAGCTCGATGAGTGAAAAACCCTGTTGCCTTCTCATACTCGACTCCTTTCCTGACCTAACGATTTATTTGCCCCGTCGCTTTAGGGACTTTCCTTGGGTAGGCAATCTACCCGAGTCTTGTTCCTCCCCATGTGAGATCTCTCACAATCCGCTGCATCAATTTCCAGTCCGTTTACGCCGTCGAAAGGTGGCGAATTAACGTGAAAATCGGTAAGTACATCGAGATGACAATGCCGCCGATGACCACTCCCAGGAAGACGATCATCACGGGCTCGATCATGGTCATGAGGTTGGAAATGGCAGCGTCCGATTCCTCTTCGTAGTAAGCGGCCAGTTTCTCCAACATCTGGTCGAGCTCGCCCGTTTCTTCGCCGACGCTGATGATCTGGGTCACCATGGAGGGGAAGAGCTTCACCCGCTTGAGTGGTTCCACCAGGGTCTTGCCCTCCGCCACCTCCTTACGGGTCTGCAGTAGGTGTTTCTCGATGACGGCGTTACCCGCCGTATTGGCCGTGATCTCCAAAGCGTCCAGCAGCGGAATACCACTGGAAAGCAAAGTCGAAAGCGTCATGGAAAAACGGGCTACGGCGATCTTCAGAAGTACAAGGCCGATCAACGGGATCCGTAACAGCAGACCGTCGATCGTCAGCCTTCCCTGTTCGGTGGCATAGTAGTAGCGAAGCCCCAGTGCCCCCGCAATCGCCAACACGATCATTGGAATACTGAAAGTTGCCACGTAGTTGCTGACCGCCATTACGATTCGGGTGGGAGCGGGCAACGGTGCATTCAACCCCTCGAACAAAGAGGCAAAGACTGGGACGACCCAGACCATAATGATGAAAACGATGATGACCGCCACCGTCGTCACGATGGCGGGATAGACGGAGGCCGAGACAACCGAACGTTTGAGCTTGACTTCCTTCTCGATAAAGACGGACAGTCGCTGCAGGATGACGTCGAGGACACCCCCCGCTTCGCCGGCCGCCACCATGTTGACGAACAGGGCGTTGAACGCTTTCGGGTGGCGCTTCATGGCGTCCGCCAGCGTCATTCCCGCTTCCACGTCCTCCCGGATCTGGTTGATGATGCCGCGAAAGAGCGGATTCTCCTGTTGGGCCGCCAACAAATCGAGGCACTGGATTAAGGGTAAACCGGCGTCCAGCATCACGGAGAACTGCTTCGTAAACAAGGCCAGGTCTTTTGATCGGACGCCTCCAAACAAGCTGACTCGGGCTCTGGATTCCCTCTTCTCGGAGATCTGCACGGGCAGGATGTTTTCGTTGCGGAGCAACGCCGCCAAGGCTTGCTTGGATGCGGCCGCCCGCTCACCCGTGATGACTACGCCTCCGTCGTACTTTCTGCCTTTGAACTGATAGACCGGCATGGATCAGCCTCCCATGACTTTCTGCTGAGAAGGAACGGGCCGCACTCCGGCCCGCTCGAGCATGTTCTTCAATTCCTCCACGTTGGACGACAGCGACATGCAGACGTCGTACGTGATCTTTCGCTCCAGAAACAGCCGGGCCAAACTCTGGTTCATGGTGTGCATGCCGTACTTTTCCTGGCCGGCCTGCATCATGGAATAGATCTGGTGGATCTTGTTCTCGCGGATCAGGTTGCGGATGCCCGGATTGGGGATGAGCACCTCCGTCGCCACAACTCGCCCTGAGCCGTCGGCTCGGGGCAAGAGCGCCTGGCAGACGATCCCTTCCAGCACCATGGACAGCTGGGCTCGGATTTGTTGTTGTTGGTGCGGCGGAAAGGAGTCGACGATTCGGTTGATGGTGGCGTGAGCGGAGTTGGTGTGCAGAGTCGCGAAGGTAAGGTGGCCGGTTTCGGCAATCCGGAGGGCGGATTCGATCGTTTCCAAGTCACGCATCTCTCCGATAAGCACGACGTCGGGGTCTTCGCGCAGGACCATGCGTAGGGCCGCCGCGAAGCTCTTGGTGTCCCCCTTAACTTCCCGCTGGTTGATCAAGGCCGACTTGTGTCGATGGAGGAACTCGATCGGATCTTCGATGGTGAGGATGTGAATGTTCCGCTCCCGGTTGATCTTGTCGATCATGGCCGCCAGAGTGGTGGACTTACCGCTGCCCGTCGGCCCCGTGACCAGCACCAATCCCCGGGGCTTTTCGGTAAAAGTCTCGAGAATCGGGGGCAGCTCGAGTTCCATCAGGGATTTGATTTCAAACGGGATAAGCCGGAAAACACCGGCCGACGCGCCCCGCTGAGTGAAGATGTTGGCGCGAAAGCGAGCCAGATCCTTGATGCCGAAGCTGAAATCGATTTCGAAGTCCTCTTCGTACCGGTGCTTCTGCTGGTCCGTCATGACGCTGTAGACCAGACGCTTGGTATCGGCGGGCGTCAGCGGAGGAAACGGCAAGGGTAGAAGTTGCCCGTGCAGACGAACGCGAGGAGGCGAAGTGACAGTGATGTGAAGGTCACTTCCGCCCAGCTCGACGCACTTTTTCAGGAGATCTGTCAACGTAAACGATCTATCCGACATTGCTCAGTTTCCTTATCGTAGAGATCGGGTAGAAGCTTTACGGTTATTTTCGTCACAGTTTTCGCCTCCGCGGTTCGGATGAACGCCCTTCCATCCCACCAAACGTTGCAGAGGCGAAAAGTGCGACGAATTCCGTGTGGCGGGGGGATAGAAACACGATAGAAAAACAGTGTCCCTTTCTCTCCTCCCCTTTCTCTCCTCCCCCTTTCGCCTCAACAAGATCGTGGGAGAGCGCCCCCTCCGGCAGTCGCAGGGCGGGACGCCTGCGCTGCACCGGGCCGGAGGACGGCCGTCCTCGGCCGTCTAAGGAAAGCATGGCGGTACAAGCACCCCGCAGTACGCCGTACCGGGTGCGCCACAGCGTTCTTGCCAGTGCTTGCAATTAGCGGGAGGAAGCCAGGTCCGGCAAACCCGCCGGAGAGCTCCACAGGAAGCCTCGTTCCACGATCTCGACGGCCTGTGGAGGAATCGAAGCTTCGTAAATCTCGATGTCTTCCACCAGTTCGTGCTGCCGGTCGAGAAGTTCATTCACCTGAGTCCTCAGATCCGAAGCGAGGGAGCTGAGCCGCTCTTGGAGTTCGACGTCGCTGGTGGCCGGGTCGGAAAACTGAAAACTCTGATTCGGGGACTTTTCGAGATTGAGAAGAGCCAGGCTGAGTTCCTCTCGAAGCTGAGCCGACAGGTGTCGCAATTCGGTCAGCCGCTGCTCGCGGTCGGCTGAGTCCCAGGAAGCATCCTCCAAAACTGTGCTGGTCGCCCTTCGCTCCAACGCCAGAAAACGATGGAGAAAAACCTCACGCAAACGGGACACGACCTCCCTCCGCTCGTCGGCCAGGCTTTCCAAGGCCCGTCGGGCGAAGCTTTCGCTGGATTCTCCGAGGTGTGAATAGAGACCTAGGCGAGGGTTCTTCCATAATCGGATGTAGTAGTAACGCTGGAGAAATCGCCGCATCTGCTCATCGGCCGCCGAATCCCAAAAAAGCCGGCGAGGCGGCTCGATTTCCACCAAAGTGTCGCTGTCTACGCGGTAAACCATGTCCGGAACCCAATCCAAATCGGCTTCCGGGAGCCGAAAGGCTGTCAACCGATCTTCCACCGACGCACTGATCCCGGAACGGACGTCCCGTAACTCTATGCGAAGCCGGAAAAAAAGCGAGGGTTCCTGCAGCGGTTCGGCGTTTAACAGGCGGTAGTGCCGAAAGTCGCTTGGGCTCTGCATCCAACGTTCCGAACAGAAAATTATAGCAGCAGGATGCGCACACCATTCCAGGAGTTTCCTACGATGAGTCTCGAAAATCCGCTTAAGCGGCCAGGCGGCGCTTGAGCTCTTCTCGTCCGTAAAACAGGCGTGACTTGATCGTACCCTCGGGAACGCCCAAAATTTTCGCGACTTCCCGGATGGTGTATCCCTGAATGTCGTGGAGGTAGACGACGATGCGGTGTTTGTGTCCAAGGTCGGCAAGAGCCAGCTGGACTCGACGTCGGACCTCGTTTCGACGAAAGGAGTCCTCGGGATTTTGTCGTCCGTCGTCGACCAGGTGAGGAAGCTCAGAGATGTCAACTTCGAGACGGTCGGCGTGCCGCTTGTTCTTGCGAAGGATTTCCAAACAAACGTTTATGGTAATCCGATTGATCCAGGTGCTCAGCTTGGCTTCCCCTCGGAAGCCGTTCGCCGCGCGAAACACGTTGACCAAGGTCTCCTGCACGGCATCCCGCGCCGCCTCCTCCTCTCGCAGAATGCGCACCGCCGTACGGTAGATGCGCTGGTGAAACTGCTGGAACAACTCGCGAAAAGCCGATTCGTCGCCTCTCCCCAACCTGTCAACCAACCCACCCTCGAGAGTCCTGAAATCTCCGGCGAATGTTGCCATTGGTCATCTCCAGCCGCCTATGGAGAGAGCACGATGCGTTCCAATTCGGGGCCGTCTCGCAAGTTCGCGAAGAACGAAGGTCCACCGGTGGACCGCTGGAAGGTTTACTGTCAATGTGTTTAACGGCCAAGCCTTGAAACGGCCGAGAAGGCTGGCTAACTTATTGTAAATTCAGCCGGTACGAGGTGTGTATACTCATTAGACGGAAAGCGTTAACCGGATGGACGGCCGTAGCTCTTCACTTTGCTGATAATTGTCTGGCGCGTGATCCCAAGCTCTGTGGCGGCTCGCGTCTTGTTATTCTCGTGTCGTTGCAGGGTTTCGAGGATTATTTCCCTTTCCAGTGCGGTCAAACGGTCCCGCAAACTTCCGCGACGTTCCAGAGAAGACTCTCCCAGACGAATACGATCGGAAAGCAGCTCCGGCGCAATCGGAACCCCTGCTTCCCCCAAGATGACCAGCCGCTCTATCTCGTTTTCCAACTCGCGGACGTTACCGGGCCACCGGTAGCGGGCCATCAAATCGAGTGCGGCCGGTTGCAAGCCGGGAATCGGTTTGTTGAGCCTGCGCCCGATTTGTTCCAGAAAGTACTGAGCCAGCTTCGGAATGTCCCCTCTCCGCTCGCGCAGCGGAGGCGCCAAGACCGAAAAGACATTCAACCGAAAGAACAAGTCGGCACGGAAACGCCCCTCCTCGACCAGCCGCGACAGATTCCGATTGGTAGACGCAAGGATCCGAACGTCGACCCGGATCGGCTTGTCGGCCCCCACCGGCATGATCTCCCCCTCCTGCAACACGCGTAGCAACTTGACCTGGAGATCCAAAGGAGCTTCGCCGACCTCGTCCAGGAACAGCGTCCCTCCGTCGGCCAGTAGAAAGAAGCCCTTATGGTCGCTTCCGGCCCCGGTGAACGCCCCTCTTCGATGGCCGAAGAAGCTGCTCTCCGCTAGTTCCGAAGGTACCGCCCCACAGTTTACGGGCACGAACGGTGCTTCACGGCGAGGACTGTGAGCGTGGATGTAACGCGCAATCAATTCCTTCCCTGTACCGGTCTCTCCTTGGATGAGAACGGTGGCGTCCGTGGCGACGACTCGATCCAGGGTCTCCAGGAGGCGACTCATGACGTCACTGCCGTACACCAGTTCGTCGGGAGGACGTTCGATTGCCTCCATTTCCCGGCGCAGTCGCTGGTTCTCACGGGCCAGGCGTTCGTTGGCCAAGCGCAGCTCCTCAGCCAACCGTTGATTCTCCTGTTCCAGCTCCCAGCGCTCCAGTTCCGTCCTGACGGTCTCACGGAGAGAAAAAGGATCCCAAGGCTTCGTAATGTATCGATGGACATGGCCTTGGTTGATGGCGTCCATCATGTCTTCGACGTCCGTGTAACCCGTCAGAATGATGCGAATGGCGTCGGGGCGAATCTTCAGACACGCTCGAAGGAGCTCGACACCGGCCATGCCTGGCATCCGCTGGTCGGCGATTACCACGGCGATGGGTCGCCGGCGAAGCGTTTCTAAAGCCTCCGGTCCGCTTGTCGCCTCGTGAACTTCGAAGTCGTTCACAAAGGTGCGCTTCAGTTTTTGCAAGTTAGCCGGCTCGTCGTCGACGACGAGGATTTCGTAACGTTCCTTCATGGCCGGATGGGCAATCTCACGCGGAACTCAGTCCCCTTTCCTTCTTCGCTCTCCACTTCAATGGAGCCCTTGTGGGCCCGAACAATGGAATAACTAATGCTTAAGCCCAAACCTGTACCGGATCCGACAGGTTTGGTTGAGAAGAACGGTTCGAAAATGCGGTCAAGATGCTCTCGCGGGATTCCCGAGCCGTTGTCCCGGATGCCGACGGTGACAGAATTACCTTCCCGCCGGGTGGAAATCTCGATATAACCTTTGTCCGAGATTGCCTGAGCCGCATTCAGCAACAGGTTCATGAACACTTGGCTTAGACGTCCCGGGTTACACAGGATCTGAGGAAGGTCGTCGTAGTTCTTCCGGACTTCTATCCGGTCACGAAGTTCGTTTTGCAGGAGATTCAGTGCCAGGTCGATGCACCGGTGGAGATCGGCCGGCTGGAACTCCTCGGAATCCATGCGTGAAAAAGTCCGCAAGTCATCAATAATGGAATGAATCCGGCGCGCTCCTTCCTCGAAATTGTCGATGAGAGCCCTAAGATCCTCCCTTAGGAAAGCGTAGTTGATCGTGTTCTTAAATCTCTCCACCTCATGCTCAGCCTCAGGATCCAGGGTAGCGTGACGTTCGTACAGTTCCACCAGTTCCTCGAGGTGGAGGACATACTCTCGAAGAAACTCGGTGTTGCCGTAAATAAAGTTCAGGGGATTCTTGATCTCGTGGGCGACGCCCGCCACCAATTGCCCGAGCGACGCCATCTTCTCCGACTGCACGAGCTGCACTTGCGTGTCCTTGAGCTCCTGGTAGGCCTGCTGGATTCGGCGATTAGCCTCTTCCAAAGCTTTCGTCCTCTCCAGGACCTTCTCCTCCAAGTGACGATTAAGGTCGGTCAATTGACGGGTGCGCTCTTCCAGGGAAGCAGCCATTTCATTGAAGGACTGCGCAAGCCGGGCGATCTCGTCTCTACCCGAGACGGGCACTCTCTGAGTCAGATCACCGTCCGCTATTACCCGCGCACCGTCCGCCAAGCGTTTCAGCGGAGCGGCGATACGGCGTGCCATGGAAAAGGTGAGAATGGTGACCAAAGAAATCGAGATCGCTGTCGCGACGATCAGAATCCACTTCAACTGAGTGACCGGCTGGAAGATATCCTCGCTGTTAATGCCGACGCCGACCACCCAACCGAAGTACTCGTGATCCAACAAGTTGATTCCGCTGATCTTGCGAGTTCCCTTAGGATACTCATACTCGAAGGACGGTCGGCCGGCCTGGACGGCCTCCCGTAAAGAACCCAGCCCGTGATCCTCCACGAGGCGGGTGCCGTAGTTGTCCACTGCCACGGCGAACTCGCGATCCGTCAGAGAAGGGTATTCCCGATTTCTGCGGTATTTATGCCCGATGATGGTGTCATAGTCCGACGCGAACAGGAAAGCGTATCCGGTGCCCAGACCTCGTTCGCCGAGGTCTTCCTCCACCTTGTCCAAAATTTCCTGGATGAAGCTCCAGTTCATAAGAGCTAGAACGCCGCCCACTACCACGTTTCTTTCGTCCAGAACGGGAGCGGCGAAGCCGATGCAGTATTGGGAGGCGATGTCGTTGTCCAGGTAACGATAGAGCCTATGCACCAACGGAGACATATGCCAGTCGATGTAGCCGAAGCGGCTGCTCCGCACTTGTTGCAGCCACCGCGCGTCGGGCGTGTACCGCAATAAGCTCTGCCCCCGCAGTCCGGCCAGTTCCTGAGGATTCAGATAGCCCACCGTTCGCCGTGTGCTGCTGCGGTCAATGCTGTTGGTCAAGATCAGTCGCCCGTCCGCATCAAAAAGGACGATTACGTCGTAGACCTCATTGACCAAAGTGAGCTTGTCCAGGAGCAAAACCGGAGGATCTTGGATCCGCCCCAACAAGTAGTCCCTAAATTCGGAGTACAGCGTCATCGACACGGTCTCTTCTTTGCGCTCCAGCAGCGACAGACGAATCACATCCGCGACTTCGGCGGCGATCTGTTGCAGAAAGAGAACCACCCGGTCTTCCGTGATTCGCTCCCTGGCCACAAAGTACGAAAAGGTGGAAATGGCAACCAACGGGACCAGACAGAGGGGCAGTGTCAAAATAAGCAGACGCTTCCGAAGGCTTCCCACCGCCGAAGAATTTTACACCCAACGGTAACCTCTTTAACAGTCGACCCCGGACAAAGGGGGAAGGTCGCGCCGGCGTCGTGATCGCCACGAAAGTCGCCTACACCCCGGGGTTCGAAACGGCTCGAAGGACACGCGCCTCGATCCAATCTCGGTACTACGCAAGAGGCATTCCCGAGGCCGAAGGGGTAGCCTTTTTGGAGTCGGCGGCGCCGAAACCTGCTGCGGCTGAAACCAACGGCTTGCACTTCGCAGAGTTTCGGGCGGTGGTACGGAACCTCAGGAGACTCCGCGCGGCGTGTCAATACGCCCCAAGGTAGGTCTCCAACTCCCACTGATGCACCTGTTGACTGTAACGCTCCCACTCGCCCGTCTTGGCTTCGTAATAATGACGGAAAATATGACCGCCCAGAGCCTCCTGCACGAGCTTGTCCCGTTTCAACTGTTGGAGCGCCTGGTGCAGACTGTTCGGCAAATCCGCCACCTTATGGCGCCGCCGTTCCCGCACACTCAAGGCATAGATGTTCTTGCTGACCGGTGGGGGCGGGATCACCCTGCGGCGGATTCCGTCCAACGCTGATTTGAGAATCACTGCCAAGGCGAGGTACGGATTGCAACTGGGATCAGGCATGCGCAGCTCGCAACGGGTCAGCTCCCCCCGATCGGCGGGAACCCGCACCAAGGGTCCTCCGCGATTTCGCTCCGACCAAGCCACGTTCGTAGGAGCCTCGAAACCTGGGACGAGCCGTTTGTAGGAATTCACCAGAGGGTTCGTCACCGCGCAAAACCCCGGGGCGTGCTTGAGCAGTCCGCCGATGTACTGGAGCGCAATGTCGCTCAAGCCGTTGTTTCCCTTGGGGTCGACGAAGGCGTTTCGACCCTGCCGGTTCAAAAACTGGTACACATGCATTCCGGAGCCGTTCACGCCGAAAATGGGCTTGGGCATGAACGTGGCGTGCAAGCCGTGTTGGTCGGCGACGGTGCGAACCACCAACTTGAGGGTCATCATGTTGTCGGCCGTGGTCAGGGCGTCCGAAAGTTTGAAATCGATCTCGTGCTGGCCCGGAGCGACTTCGTGATGGGCACCCTCCACTTCCAGCCCCATCCCCTCCAGCACGTTGACCATGTCCCGCCGGGCCTCTTCGCCCCGGTCGATGGGGGTAAGGTCGAAGTAACCGCCGGCGTCCTGTGTGGTAACGGTCGGCAAACCTCGCTCGTCACGGAGAAAAAGGAAAAACTCCGCTTCGAGCCCGGCGTACATTCGGAAGCCGAGGTCCCGGGCTTCAGCCAGCACTTTCTTCAGTCGCGTTCTAGGGCAACCCTCGAACTCCTCGCCCTCGGCGTCACGCACGTCGCAGATCAAGCGTCCCACACGTCCTCTCTCCAGCCGTTCGAAAGGAAAGATCCGGAACGTTGCAGGATCCGGAGCCAGACGCATATCCGCCTCCTCCAGGCGGGCGAAACCCTGGATGGAAGATCCGTCAAACACGATCTCGCCGTTCAAGGCCCGTTCGAACTGGGTTTCCGGGACTTCAACGTTCTTCGGAATCCCCATGATGTCGATGAACTGGAGGCGGAGAAAACGTACCTTTTCCTCCTTGCAGATCCGTAACACTTCGGCGTTGTTCATAGGCTGTCCTTCGCGTCCCCGGTTACCGAGACCTCCTCGAAGGTGACGGCCCGAATCCACTCAAGGTCTGGCTCGTAACCGATGCCGGGAAGGTCCGGAGGCCGAATGAAGCCGTCGACAACCTCGATGGGCGGTACCACCGTATCCCGGTCGAAGTACCTTTGGCTTGCCGCCACATCTCCGGGCAAGACGAAGTTCGACAACGTCGACAAGGCCACATTATGAGCCCGTCCGATCCCGGTCTCCAGCATTCCACCACACCACACGGGCATTCCCGCCGCTTCACATCGATCGTGGATGCGCCGGGCGACGGTCATTCCTCCCACCCTGCTCTGTTTGATATTGACGATCTTACAGGAGCCCAGTTCCACGGCCAGGCGGAGGTCGTGCTCCGTACGGATCGATTCGTCCAAGCAGATAGGGGTACGCAGCCTCTGCGCCAGCCGGGCGTGATCGAGCAGGTCGTCGTACGCCAACGGTTGCTCCACCATCATCAAGTCGTATTCATCCAGCAAAACCAAGTGTCCGGCGTCCTCCAGCTTATAGGCACCGTTTGCGTCGACCATCAGCGGAATCGAAGGGAAAGATTCTCTCACCAGCCGAACTATCTCCGTATCCCAGCCGGGCTCGATCTTGATTTTCACCCGTCGATACCCATCGTCGACCGCCTCGGAGATCCGCTCGACAAGCCTTTCCACACTACTCTCGATGCCGATGGAAACACCACAAGGCAAGCGATCTCTCCGACCTCCGATCATCCTCCACAAGGGAACCTCCCTCCGCCGAGCCTGCCAATCCCACAGGGCCGCTTCCAAGGCGGCCTTGGCCATGGGGTGCCCTCGCACCCGACCAAGGATCGCCGGCAACTTCAACGGATCGTCCGATCCCGAGCGCAGCAACATGGGACCCAAAAAATCCCGCAGGACATGCCGCGCCGTCCAATAGTCTTCAGGACTGAAAAAGGGCCCTTCCGCCGCGGCGCATTCCCCCCAGCCCGAGATTCCGTCACCCTGAACTTCCACCAACAGTGCGATTTTCTCGTCGGTACGGCCGAAGCTGGTACGAAACGGATGAACGAACGGCATGCGGATACCATGCAGGGTGATCCTATCGACAGGCAAAGCCGACTCCTCTTCTCCAAGCGGATGGAACAGCCGAAGGGTGGATCGAGTAGTTGACGTCAAACATTGCTTGCAACACCGACAGCCTCGGGAACCGCGTCGTCGCTCCGCGTCTTACCGTTTCTTTCCCCATCCGCCGCCGCCTGGAGTTTCGACGGTCACCACATCTCCCGGTTCCAGGAACACCGTGTCTTTCCCCCGCAGCTTCCTCTTCTGCCCTTGAGCGGTTTGAAGAAAGTTCTCGCCCTTCTGTCCGGCCGTCCCACCGGCCAGCCCATACGGGGCATACTTGCGGCGTTCCGACAGGATGGTGAACCGGCACGAGGCCAACGCCTCCAGCGACCGGATGATCCCGTCGCCACCCGAATACTTGCCGGTTCCTCCCGACCTGCGCCGGATCCGGTATTCCCTCACCCGTACGGGGAAGTACCTCTCCAAGGCCTCGATCGGCGTATTCAAGGAGTTTGTCATATGGGTTTGGATCCCACTGTCTCCGGGACCGTTGGGGCCGGCTCCCATACCTCCTCCAATGGTTTCGTAGTATGCGAAGTCCTTCATCCTGTCGGGGTCGAAGCCGCCCAGCGATACGTTGTTCATGGTTCCGCAGCCGGCCGCCGGGATACGGTCGGGCAGGGCCTGCGACAAAGCTTTCAACATTGTGTCGACGATCCTTTGGGAGGTTTCCGCATTCCCCCCGGCAACCGCGGCGGGAAACACGGCATCGACGACGGAACCCCGCCGGGTAATCACGGTTACCGGTCGCATCAGCCCCTCACTCATGGGGGGGTCGTCGTCGGCCAGGCAACGCAACACATATTGAACAGCCGCTACCGTCACCGCCCGCACCGCATTCATGCAACCTCGGACCTGAGGAGCGCTTTTGGAAAAATCCACCGTGAGCCGATCGCCGTCCACGGTGACCCGTACCGCGATCGGTACCGGGCGGGCGCGAGCCGTCGTGTCGACCCCGTCGTCATCCAAGCAGTCCTCCGCTTCGTAGACCCCGTCCGGTATAGCCTGAATGATGCGGCGCATGATGCTCTCCGCATACTCGTGTAACGCTTCGACGTAGGGCTGAAGCTCGCCGACTCCGTAACGTTTCACAAGCTCCCGAAGGCGCCTGTCTCCGATTCGCAGGGCCGCCACCTGAGCCGCCAGATCCCCCTCCCGTTCCACCGGAGTACGTACGTTGTGCAGCAGAAGGGAGAGTACCGCAGTCTGAAGGCGGCCCCGATCGTACAACTTTAGCGGCGGAATCCGGATCCCCTCCTGGAATACTTCCTCGCTCAAGGGCATGGAGCCCGGGGCGATACCTCCCATGTCTGCGTGATGGGCACAGGCGGCTACATAGAATAAGGGAACGTTAGGGTTTTGAGGCTCGATGAATACGGGACTGATCAGGGTGATGTCCGGAAGATGTGTTCCGCCGGAAAAGGGATCGTTAAGAATATAGACGTCGCCCGGTGTCGGCTCGAATTCCCTGATAACGGTCTCGACAGACATGGGCATTGACCCCAGGTAAATCGGGAGGTGCTCACCCATGGCGAGGACGCGTCCCCTTGCGTCGAAAACGGAACAGGCGAAGTCGCGCCTTTCCTTGATGTTGGGCGAATAAGCCGTCCGTCGCAGAACGACGCCCATATCGTCGGCCACGGACGCAAACAGCTGCAAGAGGATTTCCAGGCGAATCGGGTCGATTTCCGGCATGGCGTAAGCATAGCAAATCACCACCCGAGTGCTCCGGCAAACTTGCGGGGACCTGCTCTCTTCGTTTGTTGCTTGTCCGGTTCGAGTTGCCCGTGGCCACGGCTTGTGTCGCAGGTCACGAATTTTGGGCGGTGAGCCGGTCAAAATTCCAGTTGCTATAATGCCTGAGCGAGAATGAGCCGCGAGTCGCCGCTCCTCAAGATCCTGGTCATTTTGGAGATGATCAGGTTTGAGCACACACTTTTTGCATTGCCGTTCGCCTACGTGGGTGCCTTTTTGGCCGCCGGAGGTTGGCCTGGGCTGCGACCGGCGGGTTGGATACTGGTGGCCATGGTAGGCGCCCGCAGTGCGGCGATGGCGTTCAACCGCTTGGTGGATTTGCCGTTCGACCGGGACAACCCTCGTACGGCGGGGAGGGCCCTTCCCCGGGGGAAGCTTTCCCGTGGCTTTACTGTAGGATTCGTCGTGGTGTCTTGCGGTCTGTTTTTTGTAGCCTGTGCGGAACTCAACCGGCTCGCCCTCCTGCTTTCGCCGGTTGCTCTGCTCATCGTGTTGGGGTATAGCTTCACCAAACGTTTCACTTGGCTGAGCCACTTCTTTCTTGGACTTGCGTTGGCGGTCGCCCCGGCAGGCGGTTGGGTGGCCGTCAGAGGGACGCTGGACGCCCCCATTCTGCTGATCAGCCTTGTGGTGGTGCTATGGACGGCCGGGTTCGACATTGTGTACGCGTGTCAAGATCTCGACTTTGATCGCCGAACAGGACTGCACTCTGCGCCTGCTCGTTGGGGGATCGCAGTCGCTCTGCGGTGGGCTGCAGCCGCCCACGCCGCCGCCGCCGTAGTTCTGGCCGCGGCGTTCTGGGTGTTTGATCTACATTGGGTTTCGTGGCTCGGTTGGTTTCTGATTTGCGGGGCTTTGGCGTATGAACATCTCATCGTCAGCCCCCATGACTTGAGGCGGTTAAACACGGCGTTTTTCACGGTGAACAGCGTGATCAGCACGGTCCTGCTGATTACCGTAGGACTTGATCTTTATGTCTAGCCGGCTGGGCGAGATTTTGGTCCGCAAAGGCCACCTGACTCAGGAGCAACTTCACGAAGCTCTTGCGGTTCAGCGTCAGAGTGGGGAAAGGCTGTCGACCACGCTGATCGGCTTAGGCTTGGTATCCGACAGAGTGGTTGCAACGTCTCTTAGTGAGCATTACGGCCTTCGGCCGGTCGACCTGTCCGAAGTGGAAGTCGATCCCGAGTGCCTCTCCCTGATTCCCATGGAGACTGCCTTTCGGTACCAGGTGCTGCCGCTCTGGAAGTCGGGCAACACGTTAACGGTGGCGGTGGCCGATCCCACCGAAGTCCTAGTGCTGGACGAGATCAAGTTCATGACCGGGTTCAGGGTGGAAGCCGTAGTCGCCCCGGAATCGGCGATCCGGGAAGCTCTGGAGAGATATTACGGGGATGCCTCCTCCATCGAGATCCAGAAAGTCTACGACGAGATCGTGGCTGAAAAGGAGGAGTACGAACTTGATATCTCCGATAAGGGGAAGATCGATATCAGCGAACTGGAGAAGTCCGGTTCCGAAGCCCCTATCATCAAGCTCGTCAATATCATTTTGGCTGACGCCATCCGCAAAGGCGCCAGCGATATCCACCTGGAGCCGTACGAAAACGAGTTCCGGATCCGTTTCCGTATCGACGGCGTGCTGTACACCACTATGCGGCCGCCGTTGCGAGTGCGCGATGCCGTGGTGTCGCGCATAAAGATCATGTCCAGCTTGGATATCAGCGAGCGGCGACTCCCCCAGGACGGCCGGATCAAGATCAGCCTCTCGACGGGGCAGAGCAAGAAGAAGATCGATTTCCGAGTTTCAACTCTGCCTACGCTTTTCGGCGAAAAAGTTGTGATGCGGATCCTCGATGCGGAAAAGCTTCCGCGCGACCTGGGTCACTTGGGGTTCGAAGGAGACACGCTGGACAAGGTCCGCAGGGCCGTCCTAAGACCCTGGGGGATGGTTCTGGTGACGGGTCCCACCGGGAGCGGAAAGACCAGCACGCTGTACACCTGCCTGCAGATGCTGAACCGGGAAGACGTCAACATCATGACCGCCGAAGATCCGGTGGAATTCAATTTCCCGGGTATTAACCAGGTCCACATCAACGAGCAAGTGGGGCGAACGTTTGCGGAAATCCTTCGAGCGTTTCTGCGCCAGGATCCGAACATCATCATGGTCGGTGAGATCCGAGATCTCGAAACCGCGGAAATTGCGGTCAAAGCGGCTCTGACCGGTCATTTGGTGTTGAGTACATTGCATACCAACGACGCCCCCTCAAGTATCAGCCGACTCATCAACATGGGTGTGGAACCGTTTCTGGTGGCCAGTTCCGTCCATCTGATTTGTGCCCAACGCCTGGTGCGCGTTATCTGCAGCCGCTGCAAGAAGGAAATCCCCACCCCGAAGGAAGCCCTTATCGGCCTCGGTGTACCTGAGTCGGAAATCCACCGTGTGCGCACTTTTCAGGGTGAGGGGTGTTCCCACTGTAACAACACCGGGTATCGTGGCCGCACGGGTTTGTTTGAGGTCATGGAGGTGAGCTCTCGCATTCAGGATCTGATCCTCCGCAACGCCACCCCGACCGAAATCCGGCGGGCGGCTCGGTTGGAAGGCATGCTGACGCTGCGCGAGGTTGGGCTTATTAAGGTGGCGAAAGGCATCACCACCGTGGAAGAAGTGGCGCGCGAAACGGCTCTTGTACAGTAGTAGAGAGTACGACGTACCTTCCGCGGTTTGAGGTACTACGAACCTTTGAGCGTGACGATGTGCGAATGAACTCCGCAGTTTTGGTATCCCGGAAGAGGGGGGGCTTGCCGCGTCCAAGTTCCCGGCCTTTTCTTCGGAGACGTGGGTGCTGATGCTTCGTTGTGCGGGTGGCGCCTTCTCTCGACAGGCGTCGCTCCGGAAGACTCCCCTTTCGGTCGGAGGGGGAGGAACATGGACGGGGTAATTCAGCCGTGCTGCCAAGCTTCCCGGCGGTTGTCGGCTATTGTTGGGTAGTGGTAGAGTTGAGCTGTCCGAATGGTCGATTTACTGAAGAGTTTTCAAGGTGTTGTGGAGCCGCGCAGCGCCGAGGAGGTTCTGTTGCTACGCCTGGATCCCGACCGTTTACCCCGTCATGTGGCCGTGATCATGGACGGCAACGGTCGGTGGGCCTGTCGCCGCGGCTTGCCGCGGGTCGAGGGGCATCGGGCCGGGATTGAAGCCGTCCGGAGCATATTCGAGTACTCGGCTCGATTGGAGATCCCCGTACTCACCTTATATGCGTTCTCAACGGAAAACTGGAAGCGTCCTCCGGAAGAGGTCAATACTCTTTGGCGGCTTCTGCTGAACTACTTGGACCAGGAATTGGAAAGATTATGCAGCCACGGCGTCCGTTTTCGGCCGATTGGCCGGCTGGACGGGCTTCCCCCCGACGTTCGGCAGGCTCTGAGTAAAGCTGAGGAGGTTACTCGGCTCAACCGTCGGATGACGCTTGTGGTAGCCCTCAATTACAGCGGTCGACTGGAGATCGTAGATGCAGTCAACCGGCTCTTGGAAGCGGGGTTTCAAGCCCCCATCGACAAGGATACCTTGGAGAGTCGGCTTTACACCGCCGGATTGCCGGATCCCGATCTGTTGATTCGAACGGGGGGCGAGCTGCGGGTTAGCAATTTCTTGCTTTGGCAGATCGCATATGCGGAGTTCTATGTCTCAGAGGTTCTGTGGCCGGATTTCCGGGGTCTGCATTACCTTGAAGCCCTAATCGCCTTTCAGCAACGGGAACGCCGCTTTGGAAGCATTCCCAAAGTATCTTCCTCTTCCATCGGATCATGATCCAGCGCCTTCTCACCGCCGGTTTACTCATCCCCCTGGTGCTGGCGGTCATCTACCTGGCTCCTTTCTGGTTGTTCTTGGTGGTCCTGACAGCGCTTCAGTGGGTAGCTTTGGCAGAATTCCGCGCAATCGCCCGCGGTTACGGGATGCATCTCAAATGCATGGCATGGCCGGCCGCTTTGTTGTTGCCGGTAGTGGACAGTTTCCGGCCGGAGGCGATGGGGGCCTATCTCATTCTGGTACTGTTGGTAATCTGCGGCTACGAGGTCTTGACCACCCCGCGGGTCGAGTTCGCGCTGCCGAATTGGTCCACTAATCTTGCGGCTGTGGCGATACTGGGTTGTCCCTTTTTGCTGCTGGCCCGGCTTCACCCCAGGTCTCCTTTTCGGGAGGCCGGGGATTTCGGGCCTCACGAGTTGCTGACCGTTCTGACGATGGTTTGGATCAGTGACGCGGCTGCGTATTTCGTCGGAAAGCGCATGGGGCGACGCCGTGTGTTGGTTCATATCAGCCCTAAGAAGACCGTAGAGGGTTTTCTGGCCGGCCTGTTCGTACCTCCGTTACTCATGGGATGGCTTTGGCCGTGGCCGATCGGAGGGGGTGGTCCGGTGGGATTCATGCTTGTGGTGTTGGCTGTGGCGGCTGCGGGGATCCTGGGAGATTTGCTCGAAAGCCTATGGAAGCGGGGGGCGGGGGTGAAGGACAGTTCCAACCTGCTGCCCGGACACGGAGGTTTGCTGGACAGAATGGACAGCCTGCTGCTGGCTGTCCCCGCCTACTGTCTCTGTCGGGCGGTTTGTTAGAATCGCCGCTGTTTTCATGAAAATCGGGCTGGCTGTCTTAGGCTCAACCGGGTCGATCGGGCGTAGCGCCCTCAGTCTTGTCGATCTGTATCCCGAGCGGCTGGAGGTGGTGGGTTTGGCGGCGCGGAAGAACGTCGACGAACTCAGCCGACAGATTACGCGTTACCGGCCCCGAATGGCCGCCATTTTCGAACCGGAGGCGGCGGAGCGTCTTCGTCGTTCTTTTCCTGATCTGGCGGTGAGTTGTGGAACCGAAGGACTGGCGGAGGTCGCCTGCCATCCGGCGGCGGACGTAGTTGTGGCCGCCACCGCCGGAGCGGCGGGTTTGATTCCGACGTATCGGGCCGTCGAAGAAGGCAAGAAGATTGCTTTGGCGAACAAAGAAACTCTGGTGATGGCGGGTGATTTGCTGATCACTCGGGCACAGGCGTCGAACGCCTTGATTGTTCCCGTCGACAGTGAGCATACTGCTCTTCACCAGTGTTTGAGGGGAGCCGACAAGCGGGAAGTTAAGAGATTGGTGCTGACGGCGTCGGGAGGGCCGTTTCTAGGGTTGACCCGCCGCAATCTCGAAAGGGTCACCGTGCAGGAGGCCCTGACTCATCCCACCTGGTCCATGGGACGCAAGATTACCGTTGACTCGGCCACCCTCATGAACAAAGGATTGGAAGTAATTGAGGCCCATCACCTGTTTGGGTTTTCGGCCGAGCAGATCGGAGTGGTGGTACATCCTCAGTCGGTCATCCACTCCATTGTTGAGTTTGTGGATGGGAGCATGCTCGCTCAGATGGGCATTACCGACATGCGGGCTTGCCTGCTTTACGCTATCGGATATCCCGAACGTTGGGAGGGCCGATTGCCCCGGCTGGACCTCTGTTCCTTACCAGCCCTGACGTTTCAGTCGCCGGATTCGGAGACTTTTCCTTGCCTGCAGTTGGCATATGAAGCGCTGACGAAAGGAGGAACGGCTCCAGCTATTCTCAGCGCGGCCAACGAGGTGGCCGTGGAACTGTTCTTGCAAGGACGGCTCGCTTTTACGTCCATCCCCGTTCTCATCGAGCAAACCCTGGTTCGCTGCCCGGTACGTCCGGCCGATTCGTTGGAGGTCATTCTCGAGGCTGATCGTGTGGCCCGGGAAGAGGCCCGGGAAATTGTCAGGGGATAGGTTCTCTTCCGGTGGGAAATCATCGGCGGCCTGCCGTATCCCGTACACTGTTACGACTGGGGAGGTACCGTCGTCGGGGAACGGGCCGTCCCAGCGTTTGAAGGCTTTCCGACGTGAATCGGGGTCTACTGACGCGGAGATGTATAGTCAATTGAGGTGAAACGCCGTGGAATGGTTGAACTCGCTGAGCTGGACGCTGATTTCGTTTGTTTTTGTCCTGGGGATCATGATCTTTGTACACGAGCTGGGCCACTTCTTGGTCGCTCAGTGGCTCGGAATCCGGGTAGAGGTCTTCTCCTTGGGATTCGGTCCACGCCTGTTCGGCTTCCGCCGCGACGAAACCGAGTACCGGGTCAGCGCCGTCCCCTTGGGTGGCTACGTCAAGATGAAGGGCGAGCAATACGAGGAGTCCCTGAGTGGTTCGGCCGACGAGTTTCTCTCGCGTCCGAAGAAGGACCGGTTCTTAGTGGCTGTAGCCGGCCCTACGATGAACCTTCTGTTGGCTGTCGTGCTGCTGGCCGGGGTCTACGCGACCGGGCTGGAGGTCCCTTCGTTTCTGTTCGAACCCCCGGTGGTGGGTTACGTGGCGCCCGAGTCTCCCGCTGAGGAGGTGGAGCTGAGAGCGGGCGACCTGATTTTGTCCGTCGACGGGCGACCGGTGGAGACCTGGGAGGAGCTTCAACTTGTGGTGGTCGGTTTGTCGGACGAGACGGTGCGGGTACGGTTCAGGCGGGAGGACCAGGAGTTTGAGCGATTGGTTCGCTTGCGGGAACTGCCGGAAACTGGCGCCGGCTATCTTGGCGTGTATCCGTCCACCTGGATCCTGGTCAACGACGTCGAGGCCGGTTCGCCCGCGGCGAAAGCGGGTTTGCAAAAGGGTGACGTCATTCTGGCCGCCGACGACGGAGAGACTCGAGCGGAGTACTACACGGAGGTCTTGGACCTCATCGGCCGAAGCGAGGGTGTCCCGTTACGCCTGACGGTACGGAGGGGCAGCCGGGTCTTTGAGGCGGAGATCGTTCCCCGAGGGGACGGGGAACGTGCACGCGTCGGCATCACGGTGGCGCCGAGTACCGGGATGGACACGCGGCGGGTTAGCTTTGGCCCGGTGGAGGCGCTGCAGCGTTCGGTGAAGAGGAACTACGAGCTCACGGTACTGACATTGCGGATTGTCGGTCGACTGATAACCGGCCGGACTTCGTTGAAGATGATGTCCGGTCCGATCGAGATCGCCAGATTCTCCGGCCAGGCCGCCGCCCAAGGTTTTGTGACGCTGATCGGTTTCATGGCCTTGATTTCTCTCCAGTTGGGAATCTTCAACCTGCTTCCCATCCCCGTTTTGGACGGGGGTGTGATTGCCGTGCTGCTGGTGGAGGCGATCTTGGGAAGAGATCTCAGTCTGGAAGCTAGAGAGCGGATTACCCAGGCAGGTTTCTTGTTCCTCCTCGTGCTGATGGGCCTGGTGATTCTAAACGACATCGCCAAGTTGCTTTGAAACGGTGGTTTCGACTGCCTGGTTCTAGAGATCAGACGGATCTTCAACCCCGGATAGTCGTTCATACGGCGGCTTCCACCCAACGGAATCGGCGGAGACGCCCCTTCTCCGAAGATCTACCGGAATCCGCGGATTTCAGGAAGGCTATGTGAACAACTGCTGCCGTTTGGTTGGAAAAAACAAGCCGGACAACGCGCTGAGCTTCCGAAGAGTGTCACCGCTTCTCACTCGAATAAGTAGCCGGCGACCGTGACGATTAGATAGGCGGTCAAGAGAATGCCCCCGAATAAGCGGCTGAGGTACCGGCCTGAGTACACGATGCCTATCCGGAACACCAAAAGCAGAAAAAGCATGGAAGGAAAGTAGAGGCTGAAAAATTCAGGAGAAACTTGCAGACCTCCCCGGGTTACGGCCGCAGACAGACCGGCTACCCAAAGGACATTGAGAATGTCCGCTCCTACAACGTTGCCCACGGCGATTTCTCCATGTCCGCGAAAGCTCGAGGTGACGGCAGTGACCAGCTCGGGCAGTGACGTACCGAAAGCCACCAGCGTGGCGGCAATTACTCCCTCCGGTACTTCCAGACGGCGGGCAGCCTCGGCCGTTGTCGGGATCAGGACCTCGCAAGCGAGGATAACGACGGCCAAACCGAGAAACAGCTTAAGCAGGACCCAGAGCAACCGTGCCTGCTCTGTACTTGTGTCTTTCTCGCCGATCAGCTCCGGCACCGGCAGGTCACCTTCGTGAGCCCACCGGATGCTGACCGCCGCATAGCCAACCAGTGCCACAAGAAAGGCGACGCCTACGACTTGTGGAAGAGATCCGCCCTGCTCGAAAATCAGAGAAAGGTTCCCAAAGGGCAAGCAACCCAAAACCAGGCTGACACCCGCACCAAACTGGATCCAGCCTTGGCGGTTCACGATGCGCCGATGTAAAGGAAGCGGCCGAAGCAAGCAAGCCAGGCCGAGAATCAGACCGGTATCGCAAATGATGGAACCGACGGCGTTCCCCAGTGCCAACCCCGGCCTGCCGCCCAATGCGGCCAAAACCGAGACGGCCGTCTCGGGGGTCGTGGTTCCAAGACTCACGACGGTGGCCCCCACTACGACTTTGGGGATCCCTGACAGCTCAGAAAGGATTACAGCCTTGCTGACGACTACGTCCGCCCCCCGCCAAAGTACGGCAAGGCTGCCGGCGATGATAAGACCCAGTCCCCACCAAGGCGCATCCGCCGCCAATGCGGCGACATATTGCTCCATTTGAGGCAAGTCCTAAACGGTCCGGAAGGCTTCTTCTTGAGAACCGCCACCGGGAAGTTTCAATGCATAGGACAACTCCGGGCTTCCCGGTGGCGGAGATCTACGCGGCCTTCTTGTTGGAGTCGAAGAAGCCGATCAGGCGAAGCTGGCTATGGCCTTGGCTTCGTCATCGAACGTCTCGAAGACCGTGAGCAATTTCGTGATGGCCAGCAGTTCCTCCAGCTTCTTCGTTAGATTCAAGAGTTTCAGCTGACCGCCCGCGTTGGTAACCGTCGTGTATGCACTGACCAGTTCCCCGATGCCGGAACTGTCTACATAGCTGACTCCGCCGAGATTCAGAAGGATCTTCTTCCGACCAGCCTGGAGGAGATCGCGCACCACCCGCCGGACCTCGGGGCTTTCCCCAATCGTAATTCTGCCTTGGATATCAAGAACTGTCACATCTCCGACGGTTCGTGTTTCAATTCGCATAATTCTCTCCCTCGTCTTGTTTCTTTACCCACTTGTCCATGACTACTTCGTGCCCCCCCTCGGGAAGCACGTGAAATCTGACCTTATCCATGAATGATCGCACAAAGAAGACACCTCGACCTTTTGGTTTCAAAAGGTTGTCCGGAGCCAAGGGATCCGGCAGGGCCGACTCATCGATTCCCTTGCCCTCGTCCCGCACGGACACTCGAAGATGCCCCGGTGTCCACTCAAATGTGATATGAACGGGTTTCCCGACGTCACCCCGGTTTCCATGCTCTATCGCGTTTGAAACTGCTTCCCGCACGGCTAGGCCCACCCAGAACAAATCATCCTCGGTGAACTCAGTCAATTTCCCAACCTGAGCGGTGACTTCCTGGACGAGGTCCAACAGGGCGATGTCGCTGGCAATTGTTAAACTTACCTTCTGCGTTCGCTCCGAGGTCACGTTTGTTGGCTGCCCATCTTTGACCAAGTCACCGATTCAGCTGCGAACACACCGCTCAATTTTGCCGCCGAAGCTACCTGCCCTTAACCCGCTGGATCTTAACCGGCGGTTTGCGCAAAGTCAACGGACCGGGGATCGGAAGCATGTGGCCGACTAAGTCGACAGGGAAGAATTGAAGCAATGGTATGATGCAATGCGATCGATGCGAACCTGGCGTAGCCGCATTCTCCTGGCGAGTGGCGTCATCCTTCTTGTCCTTCTGGCCTTGATCCTGGGCCTGCTTCTGTTTCTCCAATCTTCTTGGCTGGGAGATCGACTGCGGGTCGAAGCGGTTAGCTTCTTGGAGGGACGATACCCGGTGGAGGTGACTCTGGACGCCCTGCGTCTGAGGCCTTTTGGGGGAGCCGTGGAGATCAGCGGTTTCTGCCTTTCCGCTGCCGGGACTGAGGCCGGAGAGCACCCTTGCCTGGTGGGATTCGACCGGTTGCGCCTGAGTCTCGGTCTTTGGCAATGGTTGACGGGTTCGGGTGCCGTTACCTTGCGTTCGATAGAACTCGACGGGCTGATCCTAAACGTCCGGCAGGAAGCCAATGGGAGGCTGAACCTGGTGAACCTCTTTGCCCCTTCCGACACAGGGACTCGAGGAGGGGGGTCGGGAGCGTTTCGTGTCCAGGTGTCCTCGGTGAGTGTCCGCGATGCGGAGATCCGCTGGGAGAATCAGCGACTTTCTTTTGACAACGAGGGTGGAGAAATATTCGTAACTCTGGACCGCCTCGCTTACTCGGGCGCCTACATAGCGGAGGTACGACTGCGCGATTTTGATCTAAAGATCGGATCGGTCTTAATCCCGGTGCGGAATATTGATGCTTCCTTTGAGGTTGGCCGGGACCGAATGGATTTCGAGGCGGTCCGATTCTCGGGGGGAGGTGTCATGGGCGAGGCCGCGGGTGTGGTGAACTTGGGCTCTCCGGTTGAGTATCGGTTCGACTACTCCCTGCAAACCGTCCTGCCGCACCTCCGCTGGCCCGACCTCAGGGACGATGTTGAGGAAGGAGTGCTGAACATCTCGGGTTCTGTAGAGGGAGAAGGGGGGAAAGTTATTGGACGGGCCGTGGCATCGGCTTCTCGTCTTACGGTCAAACGTTTGCCGTTCGAGGACCTGAGGGTTGAGCTCGGTTTTGACTCGCGCCAGGTCAGGATTCGGAGCGCCCGATTTCGGCTTTTCGGAGGCCTGGGGGAAGCCACCGCTGAAATCCCTTGGAAAGGGGATAGCAAAGCGGTGGGGACGGTTCAAGCGCAACGTCTTCGATTGCAGGCGGTCCTCCGGAACTGGGGTGTTACCACGTTCCCTCTGGAGGCGGATCTTGATGTGGAGGCACGGGCGACGTGGCCCGGCTGGGGTTTTTCCCGAGCCGAGGTTCTAGGGACCGTGAGTAACCGCGTGTTTGTGTTGAAAGATAGAGAAATCGAACCTGCTCCCACGTTGGCCGGGGAGATTCCCTTCCGTCTGCAAGACGGTTGGGTGCGGTTTTTTGGAGCACGCGTGGGTTCGTCGGATACTTCTTTGCTGGCCGACGGACGGGTCAATTTCCGGGGGGAGCTCGAGGTCTTCTCCCGGATCCAATCGTCGGAGGCACGTGAGGTTTGGGCGTATTCCCGCGCTTTTGGCGGGCCTCCCCAGGACTTTGTGCTGCAGTACCCTTTCCGCCCCGCAGGGCGTCTGGAGGGTGAGGTTGATTTGCGGTGGGACCCGGATAGAGGCCTGGATCTGACGACCACGATGGGGTTGGAAGAAGCACGCTATGGAGACGAGTCTTTAGGCAGTCTGAAGGTGGACCTGCGACTGGATCCTGACCATTTGGAAATTGCTCGGTGCTTGTTGGAAGCAGGGGATTACCGGGTCGACGGTGGCGTGATCTGGCGACGGCCTACTTGGGATCTGGACAAGCTGCGAATAGCGACAAGAGGTGTCCCCTTGCAACGACTGGAACGTCTAGGGTGGTTGGAGCCGACCTGGGGTCTGGAAGGTCGAGTGACGGGTGTTGCCGAGTGGGTTGCGGGTAAAGAAGGGCCGGGTCGGGGAAAGGGGGATCTGACTTGGGAGGAAGGGACCGTCTTTGGGGAGGCGATTCCTCGGATGACCGCCTCGATCGAGACTCACGGGACGGTGATTGAGCGGCTCCACCTGGAAGGAGAGATATGGGAGGGAACGGTTACCGGGGATGGTCGGTACGATCCGTCGACGGGGACGATGGATTTGCGCCTGTCGGGCTCGGGTTTGGATCTTCAGCGAGTGGCCGTCTTGCCGGAGCAGTGGTCGCCGACGGGTGACTGGCAGGTGGCCTTGTCAGCGCAAGGGTCGTTGGCCGAGCCTAGGTGGACCCTGGAGGCGCAGGCGCCGCAGCTGACTTGGCGGAACCAAGTCTTGGAAGAGGTAGAGGTGACGGGAAGAGGCGATCTCAGGGAGGCGGACGTCGCCTTGCAGTTGGTGCTCGAGGGGACTCCTTGCGGAGTCGAAGGAGTCGTGTCCCTGCAGTCTCCGTATACGTTTCGACTCAGCGGCCGAACGGACAAGCTTTTTCTGGCCTCTTTCCTCGCTCCCCGTTTTGAAGCATATCCGGAAGGTTTAGAGGTCTCAGCCGGAGTGACTTTTCGGTTGGAAGGAAGCGCTGAAGATTTGGCCGGCCTGGTTGGGGAGGGAAGTATCAAAGGGTTGACCGTAACCTTAGGCGGTGGGTTGCTGGTGGAGTCTTCCGAAGTCCGGTGGAAATGGCAGGAGAATCGGCTCGTGGTTCCCGACGCCCGGTTCAGCGGGAAAGGGACGGATTTCGTGCTTTCCGGCTGGGCTGCACCGGCGGCGCGAGAGCTGAGTTTTGAGGCTGACGGAGAAGTGAACCTGGCCTTGTTGCAGTTTTGGGACGCTCCCGCCGAACTGGGAGGGACGGCTGCGGTGGAGCTGAACGTTTTTGGAGGTTTCGACAGCCCGCGTATCGTCGGAACGTGTGAGCTCGACGGATTGCAGTTTGGGTCTTCGGAGTGGCCGGTGCAGATCCGCGACGGGGAAGGCCGGATTCGGTTCACCGCCGGGCAAATCGCTATCGACGGGGTCCGGTTGGAAAGTGAGTACGGTACCCTCCAGCTCAGCGGAGGCGTATTCATGGAAGGTTGGCGCCCGCAGCGATGGCAGGTCAACGTCTCCGGTCAAGGTTTGCGGGTAGAGTACCCGGAAGGTCTTGAGAGTCGCGTCGATGCCGATGTCGATTACGTCCAGGGAGAGGGCTCCAGCCTGGTTACCGGAACGATCATTGTACGTTCGGCCGAATATAGAAGGGATTTGACGATCCCCGAGTTGGTCCTGATGTTGGCCGGCGGTGGTCCCTCCTCGGTTCCCCGGGCCGACGAACCCTCGGTTGCGTTGGATCTCCTGATTCAGGCGCGACGTAGCTTGAGAGTTGACAACAACTTGGCCGAGCTTGTCGGCAGCGCCGATCTCCGAGTTACGGGAAGCATAGCTCACCCGGTCTTGCTGGGTACGCTGACGATCGAGGAAGGGAACATCGAGCTGGAACAGAATGTCTATGAGCTTACCCAAGGGACCATTACCTTCAGCGATCCCAGGAAAACGAGTCCCTATTTCAACCTGGAAGCGGAGACGACGATTCGAAACTATGCGATTCAGGTGGAAGCCCGGGGTCTGGTGGAACAGTTGCGGCTGAATTTCCGCTCCGACCCCCCTCTTTCTACGGGGGCGATTTTGACCCTTTTAGCGGCCGGGCAGACGCCGGAAGAGATGTTTGGAACGACGGGATCCGCTCAGGGCCGCACGGGGAGTCTAGCCGCTTTTGGTGCGGGTACGGTGTTGAGCAAGACCTTCGGAGCAGCGGTGACGAATGAGGCGAGTCGATTGCTGGGTTTCGACCGCATATCCATCGACCCGTTTTTGGACGAATCCATAAGTCGTGATCCGGGAGCCCGTATAAGCTTGGGGAAGCGTATCGGATCCGACGTCAGCATTACGTATATTTCCTCTTTTGCCAACCAGTTTCAGGAACAAGGTGTCATTCTGGAGTACAGGCTGACCGATTGGCTGACTGCCGTGGGTACCAGCCGAACCGACGGAACGGTTTCACTGGATTTTAAGATCAGGAGGCGATTCTGAGGTCCGGTATGTCGCGACGCGCAGACCGAGCCCGCCCCCCGCAAGGGTGCTGTGCCCGAACTTGGTCCTGGGGAACGTTCCAGCCATGGGCTTTTTCATGCATCGGCACGACAGTGCTCGCATGTGTTGTGTGGTGCCGGGCCGCTTCGGATCCCATTGCAGCTGTCGGCGAGCTGTTGGGTCGACAGGTGGCAAAGCTCTCGGTGGAGGTCGACGGACCCATTCCAGGACTTTCTTCCGGCGCTGATTTGGGGCCCTTGGTCGCCCTCGAAGCAGGAAGTCCCCTAAGCCTTTCGCGTTGTCGCCACACGATACAGCAGCTGTTTGCTACCGGTCTGTTTGGGGATGTACACATAGATGTGGAGCCGTTGGGAGCGGAGGAGGTGGCGGTAACGGTTGTCTTGGAACGCCGTCGCCGGGTGGGAGGCATCGAATTCTCGGGGGACGTCAAGCTGTCCCGGGTCAACCTCTTGCGTGAGCTGCCTTTCCGCCGCGGAGATGCCTATGGTATCGGACTGGTCGAGGAAGGGTTGACCCGGCTGCAGGAGCTGTACCGCCGTAACGGGTACTTTCTGGCGACGGTTTCGTATGAGACTGAATTCGACGCTGAAAGCGCTTCTGTGGAGCTGGTCTTTCGCATTGACGCTGGGCCTCAAGCCCGTCTTGGATCGGTACAGGTCGACTGGGGATCAGGTCCGAATTTGTTGGAGCAGGACGAACTGCAGCGGGTCCTCTCTCTTCGCCCGGGAGACCGGTTTGCTCAACAAGGCGTAGAAGAGGCGCTGACACGCCTACGCCGTCGATTTCGCGACCTGGGTTACTTGCAAGCCGAGGTGAACGCCAAAGAACCCGTCTATCGAGAAGAGACCAACCGAGTGGACCTCGAGATTGTGATCAGACCGAGGGATCGTTTCGAAGTGGAGTTCTCGGGCTGGGCATTGTCGGAAAGTGAGCGGGACCGACTTCCTCTGTTCCAGCGGGATTTTCAGGGAGCGTTGGCGCTGCAGGCGACGGCCGAGGCGATCGCCGAGATGGTCCAACAACAGGGTCATCCATGGGCTCGCGTCGACTGGCGGCAGGAGTCTTTGGGCCCGGGACGGCAGAGAATCGTATTTGAAGTAAGCCCTGGCACCGGCTACGGCTACTCGGGAGTTCGGTTCGTGGGCAATCGCCGGTTTGATGCCCGGACACTCTCCGAACAGGTGCAGAGTCGAGCTTCGGGGTCAGCCGCTCAGCGGACGCCTTCCAGTCGTGAGGCTCAGCAAAACGCCGAGCGGCTGAGGAACTTCTATCAGCAAAACGGATTTTTGGATGCACAGGTGGAATGGCGCTTCGTGGCGGAGGGCCGGAACGCTGTATTGGAGTTCGACATCGAGGAGGGGCTGCAGTGGCACGTAGGGCGTGTTGAGTTCGTCGGAAATGCCGAGCTGTCCGAAGAGGTCTTGCGGGCGCAGCTACAGCAGAAAGATGGGGACGTGTTCCATCCGGTGCTGGTGGCGGTGGACGAAACGGCGCTGCAGGCTGAATATCAGACGCGTGGTTACCTTCTGGCCAACGTGACTCCGATTGTCGAGCGAGAAAGTGCTGGAACCATACTGATCCGCTTTGAGATTGAAGAGGGACCCAGGATCGAGGCGGGCCGGGTTATTATTGTGGGAAACCGCCGAACTGTTCCCTCCGTGATCCGCAAAGAGATCACGGTGGAGCCCGGGACTCCACTCAGCTATGCGGACCTGTTGCAGTCGGAGACGCGTCTTTACGATCTCGGGATTTTCTCCCGCGTCCGGTGGAAAGAACTTCCGTCTTTCGAAAAGGCGGAGCGGCGTCACCTTTTCTACGAACTGGAGGAAGCCCCTCGTTTCTCGCTTACCTATGGAGTCGGCTACAGTCACACGGTGGGGAGTAATGCTTCGGAAGGTTTGCGAGGGGCTTTCAGCATTACGGACGGCAACTTCCGTGGGAGGGCCAACAGTCTCACTTTGGCCGTGCGTGCCGGAAGGCGAAGGCAGAGGGGAAGTCTGTCCTATGATCTCCGGCGCATTCTGGGCAAAGCCATTCCCACAACGCTTCTGTTGAGCGTCGATAACGAGAATCGGCTTTCGACGGACGAGGAGAGGCGTTTACGAATTAGGGGACGTCCTTACGACGCTCTCAGGTTGGGGTTTTCCGCCCAGACGGAACGACGGCTGAGCCGCAGGGAGTCTCTCTTCTTCCGATACGCTTTTGAGCGGGTCGAGCTCGATTTACCGACGGACGTCACCATTCCGCCGGAATACTTCCGCGAGGAGCCGAATCTTCTCCTTTCCAAGCTGAGTGTCAACTACCTTAACGAATCGCGTGATTCGCCGATGGATCCTCGCCAAGGTTTCTTTGTCGCGGGAGAAGCGTCTTTGGCGCTGCGCGCTCTAGGTTCGGGCCGCCAGTATTTTCGCTTTCTGGGGCAAGGGCGTTACTATCTGCCGGTCTTCGATGACGTGGTGTTTGTCTCGGCCTTACGCCTGGGTTTCATCGAGCCTTTCGGTTCGGAACCCAGTCCCGGCATTGATCCGGTGCCCATCAGTGAGAAATTTTTCGCCGGAGGGCCAAATACGCTGCGAGGGTTGCCGCCGGACCTGGCGGGCCCTCTGCTGAAGGATCCGGTCACGGGAGAAGTGATTCTGGTCGGGGAACCCGGAGACCAGAGGGCGGTCCCCTTGGGTGGCAATGCCCTGGTTGCGGCCAGCTTGGAGATGCGGTTCCCTATCGTCAAATTCCTCGGAGGTGCTGTGTTTTATGACGTCGGTAATGTCTTCGAGACCTTGAGTTCTTTCGGTCAGGGGCGTCTGAGTAACGCCTACGGATTCGGCTTGGCTCTCAGAACCCCGGTGGGGCCGTTGCGGGTGGACCTGGCTTACAATCCTTCTCCCCCTCTCTTGACCGGCTTTCGGACATGGAACGTACATTTCAACTTGGGACATCCTTTCTGATCGTTGTTCTCGCAGCCGGCAGCCACGCAGTCGGGCGCTCGGAGGACCCCGGTGTATCCGGTAAGGTGACCGTCGACAGGGTGCTGGCTCGCGTGGAGGATCGCCTGATTACCTTCTCCGATCTCTTCTGGCAGATTCGTTGGAGGAATTTCCCTGTACCGGCCGACCCGGAGGAGAGACGCCGACTGCTGCGTGAAATCCTGGACCAGTTGATCGCCCAGGAACTCATCCTGCGTGAGGTGGAGCGTGCGCCCTTCATTGTGGTGAATCAGGCTGAAGAAGAAGCGTTTCTGCAGCGTTTTCGCAGCCGGTTTCAAGACGAGGAGGCATATGAGGCTTTTCTCAATGAAGCGGGGATGCGGGAGGTGGACCTGCATCGCCTCATTCGCCGCCAGTTGACCGTCAATAAGTTCATTCAAATGCGATTTGAACCGTTCGTGGTGGTATTGCCGGAGGAGGTTGAGCGCTACTACCAAGAAACGCTGCGTCCGGAACTGGAAACCCAAGGGCTGACCGCGCCTCCGTTGGAGCTGGTGCGGGATACGATCAGGGAGATTTTGACTGTGCAGGGCACTTCACGCCAGCTGGAAGATTGGTTGGCCCAATCGCGGCGTCGGGTGGAGGTAGAGGTGCGGGAATTCCCGGAGTGAGTCCTACGCCGCCGTGCTGGCTTTTTCCCGTGGGTTGAGTTTCAATATGGGGCTGGTTGCAATCTTTACACTGAAGGGGAGGAATGACGATGAAAAGTAGTGTCTTCGGTCGACAGTCTCGGCGAGCTTTTTTGCAAACCGCAGCGGCCTGGACGGCGGGTTCGGCGGCTGGAACCGTACTGGCGGCCCGTCCTTGGCCCAGCGCCGCCGTGGCGCCCAACGATCGCATCCGTATTGCCACCATTGGTATGGGGATCATCGCTTTTGAGGATACAAAGACCGCTCTGAAGGTCCCGGGCGTAGAGTTGGTGGCGGCCGCCGATTGCTACACGGGGCGTTTGGAGCACGCCAAGGAGGTTTTCGGGAGCCACGTTCAGACGACGCGCGACTACCGAGAAATCTTGCAGCGGTCTGACGTCGATGCCGTTCTGATCTGCACGCCGGATCACTGGCATCAGAAAATGGCCATCGACGCCCTGGATGCGGGGAAGCACGTGTACCTAGAGAAGCCGATGGTGCAGAAGATCGAGCAAGGGGCTGATTTGATCGCGGCGGAAAAGCGGAGCGGAAAGGTCTTGATTGTGGGAAGCCAAACGCTGAGCTCCATCGTGAACGAGAAAGCCCGCGAGCTGTTCCGGTCCGGGATCATCGGCGATCTCAACATGGCCGACATCCTGATCAGTCGCAATGATGCGCTGGGAGCGTGGGAGTACTCCATACCGCTCGATGCTTCCCCGGAGACCATTGACTGGGACTCGTTCCTGGGTTCCGCGCCGAAGCGGCCGTTCGACGCCGACCGATTCTTCCGTTGGCGGAAGTACTGGGACTACGGGACCGGAGTGGCGGGCGACATGTACGTCCATCGTTTCACCGCCTTGCACCACATCATCGACTCAGTGGGGCCGGTCAAGGCCATGTCGACGGGGGGCATCCGTCTCTGGAAAGAGAAACGCGAAGTTCCCGACTTGATCCTTGGCCTCTACGAGTATCCGCAAAGCAACACCCATCCGGCTTTCACTCTGTTTCTTGGCGCCAATTTCGCCGACGGAGGCCATGGTCCAGCCTTCAACCTGATCGGTCACGAAGGGATGATGATGGTGGGCGACAGCCGTATCCGCATTATCCGTCGTCCTCGGAGGGAGCCGTCTTTGGAAGAGTTGGCGTACGGCTACAATTCGGTACAGACGTTCTCCGAAGCCCAACAGAAGGCTTGGATTGAGCAGTACAAGCGCGAACATCCGGGTGAGGTCCGGCCCCAGACCGAGGACGCGGACGCCGTCATCGAATACCAGGCGCCGGAAGGCTACGATCCCCGGGTGGATCATTTCCGCTTCTTCTTCCAGGCGATCCGTGAAGGAGGCAAGGTCGTTGAAGACGCGACCTTTGGTCTCCGGGCGGCAGCCCCTGCGCTGTTGGCGAACGTTTGCTTCCTGGAAAACCGGATCGTCGAGTGGGACCCGGTAGCGATGCGCCTGAAAGCTTGACCGGGAAGCGGTATTCCGGTCGCGCGGGCGGCGAGACCGGCGGTTGAGATTTCCGACCTTCGGGTACGGCGTACCGCATTCCGAGGTGCAGGTCGCCGAGCGGTACGCCGTACGCTTCATGGGCGAGTCAGCCCCCGGAGAGGGTTTTGTGTGTCCAGGACGCCTTATTTCCGGTCGGGCCGGCGGTCTCTTACGAAGCCAAACCGTTGGTGAGGGGAAACCATACAAGGATGATTAACCCGCCCCCCGGGTTTTGTCTCGCCTCGATTCTGGCGCCATGGGCCTGGAGGATCCGGTCAGCGATCGCCAGTCCCAAGCCGCTACCCGAAGACTTCGTTCGCCGGCCGGTAACGGTGGATAAGCCTCTGAAATGTTTCCGGGCTTATCGAAAGGGTACAACCTGGGATCTGCAAAAGTCGGGGCAGGGATCTCTCTGCGAGCGGTGGAATGCCTTTGCCACGCTCTCTGGGAGAAAGACTGTCGGCGGGGTGAGCGCAAGCCGGTAGAGTAGATCCTCCCGCGCCCCGCTTTCTTCCGCCGGCTCCGTCGGTTGTACCTCCCGGCGGATTACGTGCTCCAGGTGGGAAATCTCGACGGGTTTGGTCAGAAAATCAAAGGCACCGTGCTTGACCGCCTCGACCGCCAGATCGATGGTTCCATATGCAGTCAAGAAAACGATGGGCAGGTTGGGGGCTCGTGTTCGCACTTCCCGCAACAGTTCAAGCCCGTCGGTTCCCGGCATGCGCAGGTCGGTGACGAGCACGTGCGGTATCTCGTGGCCGAGTTTCCGCATCGCCTCCGCGGCCGACGTGCAGGGGGTGACCTCAAACCCAAGATCCTGCAGTTGAGACGAAATCACTCGCAGTGATTACGGTCGTCGTCTACAAGAACGAGACGGACGGGCTTCATGGCTATCCGATACTCTACCCCTCCGCCGGCGCTACCAGCCCTAGGATCGTCGGATCCGCCTCGTGCTGCTCGAGGACAGTCCGAATTCTTTGTAGAAAGCGGCCGGCTTCCGCACCGTCAATCGCCCGGTGATCGTAACTGAGCGAAAGATACATCATGGACCGGACGGCTATGGCGTCGTCTTGCACCACGATCGGCCGTTTCCTGACGGCTCCGATCCCGAGGATTGCCACCTGGGGTTGGTTGATAATGGGTAATCCGAAAATGTTGCCGAAGACGCCGGGGTTCGTCACGGTGAATGTTCCTCCTTGCACGTCTTCGGAGGACAATCGCCTGTTTCGAGCCCGCACCGCCAGGTCATGAGCGGCGCGGGCTAATCCGAGCAGGTTCTTCTCGTCGGCCTGCTTGATGACCGGAACGATCAAGCCCGACTCCAGGGCGACTGCAATACCCAAGTGGACGTAATCATGCAAGACGATCTCATCTCTCTCTATCGAGCAGTTAAGGAGCGGGTGGGCCTTGAGCGCCACAACCGTTGCATGCAGGATGAAAGGGGTATACGTCAAGTTGAATCCGTGGATTTCCTGGAACCGCTCTTTGATTGCCTCGCGGAACCGCACAATCCGCGTCAGGTCAACCTCCGCCACCGTGTAGGTATGCGGTGAAGTGCGCTTGCTGCGAACCATGTGTTCGGCGATCAGCTTGCGTACCGGGGTCATCGGAACGCGCCTGGTCCCTGCTGTCGGTGTCGATAACTCGGGCGGCGGGTGGGCGGTGGGGGCCTGCGTTCGCTCCCCGAGGAAAGCAAGCACATCCTGCCTGGTGATGCGACCACCCCTGCCCGAGCCCGAAATCCGGCGAAGATCTTCCTCGCTGATTCCATGCTCGCGCGCGAAATTGCGCACCTCGGGGGAAATGGGCGCTTCGCGGAAGGTCGCCACCCCCGATCCCGAGCCGCGCTGCGCCTCCGCCGTCGCCGTCGAAGCGAGTTCAGCCTGTTCTCCTACGGCCGTCCCGCCGGAGCGCTCAGGTTCTTCGTGCGCCTCCGTGGTCTCGGATCCACCTACTTCCAGGCGAGCCAGAACGGCTTCCACGGGTGCGGATTCTCCCTCCGGCACCAGAATCTCCAGGAGTGTTCCCGACCCAGGGGCAGGAATCTCCATGTCGACCTTGTCGGTCGTAATCTCTAAAAGAGTTTCATTCTTTTCCACATGCTCGCCCGGTCGCTTCAACCAGTGCGCCACGAAGCCTTCCGTCACACTTTCCCCCATCTGGGGCATCTTGACGTCGATCTGCATACGCAAATCCTTATTTGAGGTGTCTTCTCAACAAATCCCTTTAGTTTCGGGGATGTCGCTTGGGGACAAACTCACACCATTGCGGTTCATCCTACCACTCCTCGTAGGCGGAACAAGGTAGTTCCTCAGCCGGCGCCATTCCCCCGTCACCGAAATCGTGGTAGCCTGAGCCTACTTAAACTGGTACTCGGACGACCTGGCGCCGAATTTCCTAGGAGTGAGGAGTGACATGCTCTCTGCCAGATTACGGGCGAGACTGCTGACGTACCATTCCCTACTTTTGGCTCATCTGGATCGGATGGAGGATGCCTTACCGGTTCGGGGCGATTTGACCGACCTCGATCTCCGTCTAGAGCCCGAGGTTCAGCGAGTGATACTTGACACGTTGGAGTTCCTGGAGCGCTGGGAAGCCCAGCACGAGCTGGAAGAAGAGCGCCTGCTGATCCCCCTGCTTCAAGAACTGGAGACCAAGGAGAACGAAACGCTGAGGGAGGTTCTGGAAGAGGTGCATCGCCAGCACGTCCTTGGAGGCGAGTTGCTCAAGGAATTCCGTGGCATGTGTTCATGGTGCAAGGCGGGACCCTTGCAGGAGGGGATCAACGTCAAGCCTGCGTTGGTTGAAGCCGCCCATCGGCTGATTGACCACTACCGTGGACACGCCGCCTTGGAGAACGAGCGCCTTCTCTCGCTGTTGGAGGATGCTTGAGCGTCCGGTTCTTGGAGCCGTCGGCCGGTCAGGAACGGCCCCACGGTTCATCGGAGTCCGCGGTGCGTGCTTCGTCCCACGGCCGCATCCAGTGCATGTTCAAGAGTGGCCCGACATACCGGGCAGAAGGTACGGCTTGAATAATCGAACATGAGGCACTCGAGGGAAGGGCGAAAGACTCCTCGCGCTTGATAGGCTCCTCCTTCAAAGGCTCCCACAACTCCGAAGTACGGTTCGTTACGAAGGAAGCTGCGCGTAGCCTCGACTGATTCAGCGCGGCTCCAACCCGTACGCTCGGCCTCCGACTGAAGGCGCAGATAGCCCTCCAGATCCCAGGGGGTTGGAATCGGCGTGTCGCCCTTGACCAAAGCGCGCCACTTCAGCAAACTCCGCTCCGGAAGCCGAGTAAGATTCGGTTCCCAGAACTCGGGAGCTTGGGGATCAACTCGGTAAGGTACCTCGGAGGTGAAGTACTCGTCTCCCAGTCCGCCCAAGGCATGTCCCAGCTCGTGCAGGAAAACGTAGTCGGCAAACTCGGCTCGCGCCGAGACGACGACCCACTGATTGTAGACGCCGCCACCACCGTACTTGCTGGAGTTGACCAGGATCACGAGCAAATCGTAGGGGTATCCCGCCACGAACTCCCGGAGTCGATGTTCGGCCTGAACGGCGATATATCGGTCCAAGTTAAGACTGTTGAAACTCAAGTTCAGAGAACTGCGACGCCAGTCTCCCGATCGGGGGTCTGAAATTCCCGAGTCCTGCGAAGGCAGAAAAAGGGTGGCTACGTTCCAGTCGTCCCGGCGACTTTGAAACGGCTCGGTACCCAGCAGCGTGCCGAGGAACCGCCGAGCGTCGGCCGCAAACTCAGCCCTCTCCATCTCTCGATAGCCCTCCGCCACAAAAAGTAGATCCAGCCGCTCGGAATAGTGACCGGTTCTCTGCAATTCCTCGTAATCGCCGGCTTGTAGCGCAGGCCTCCGGGAGATGTCGGGTCCTTGCGGGTCGGTTACCGACGAGGTGTAACGGAGTTCAAACGTTCCGGTACCCGACCTTCTGTAGATAGACACCTGGAACGGTTCCTCCGGAGCAGGAAAACGTGCGGAGGACTCGAAGCAGCGCCATTGGCCGGAAGCCGCTTCATCGGTGGTTCTCCATTCCGAGAAAAGGGAGGAAAATCCCTGGGAGTAGAGGGTGCGGCCGGAGGCGGCTTCCACCACGTCGAAACGATACTCACCCAAGGTTTCTTCCGGCCCGATCGATCCCAACGGACCGGGCCAAACCGGTTCCCGGCTGATGCCTACCGAAGCGATCCGTTCTTCCGTGGAAGACCCGCACAAGAGGTGGTCGAACCGAAAAGCGGGAACGCTTGTGGCGGCGGGAGGGAATGGCGCAAAGCCGGATCCGGAGGCAACGGCGCTCCCAGTAATGTAAACGGCGAAGAGAAGGGAGGCTCGGGCCGGCCTTGGTCTCATGCTCTATGTCCCTTCCTCTGTCGGATGACGCCCAAAGTGATGAAGAGCCCCTGAGCCCGCTCCAAGACCCACATCGGCTTCAAGGAAATGGAACCGGTGTCAGCGTCGCTTCCGCAAACCGACATAGTAACCCGCAACAAAGAGTCCAATACAACCGATGACGTGTATGTAGATGAGAGCATCCGGGGACATACTATCTCTCCAACAGGATCAACCTTTCAGACTGAGGAAAAGGACTCTCGTCTTTAGGACTCGCCGGTTCTACTTCTGGGCCGATTCCAGTTCCCGAGGGCGTCGAGGGCCACGGCGCGAGCGGAGGATCTTGCGGACCTCCTTGCGATCGCCCGTTTCCGCGTACGTCATGAGGGCCTGCATGACGGTGTTTAATGCATTGGTCACGTCTTTGTCGTCGGTATGGATCAGACAATCGCACATGCGCAAGACTTCCAGCTGCTGAGGCGTGTAACCCTCCCATTTGGTATCGGGCTTACGACCTCTCCCCACCAACAACTGGTCCAGTACGCACCGACCCGACGCACTCACCGGACACTTGTCGCTCGATTCTAAGGCTGATTCCTGGCCGAAGAAAGCGGTGACGTTCACGCCAAGGGCCTTTGCGATCTTCGTCAAGGTGGGAATCGTCGGCGTGATTCTTCCGTTTTCCAGTCGGGACAGGTAAGAGACCGCAAGGCCCGTCTCTTCCGAGACATCCCGCTGTGTCTTGTTCGCGTCGAGGCGGAGCTTCAGAATGCGTTTGCCAACACTCATCGATGCCATGGCATATTCCTCGTAAGATTGTATCGGAGCCGCGCAGCCGTTTTTTCGTCCTCCCGGCCTTCGAAACAACGGCGCGGCAATTCTTGCGCCGCTCGGGAAAATGCGGCAACCACCGCGAGTTAGTTTACATCAATTGGTAGGAGCATGCGGCGGAAGAGCCAGGCTGTCAGCCGCAAAGTTGTTCCCGCCTCGACCGCGTGTCGAAGCGCCGCCCGTCGATTTGGACCCGATGTACGAAATACCGTTGACAGACTGTGAAAGTGGACTTTCTACACCGAGCAACTTACCGTAAAATTCAACCACGGCAGGACCTGATCGGCGAAGAGATTTCGCGGTGCGGCGGCAGTTTGTCCGTATCTAAGGAATCGAGTCCGGCGAGGCCGTACATGGCAGGGAAGCAGAGGAGGATGGAACATCATGAGCGAGCTATGGTCGAGGCGTGACTGGTTGACACTTACGACGTGGGGACTTTGCGGCGGGTGGCTCGGGAGTCGAGCGGCTGTGGCCGCCGGTAAAGTCATTCCCATCGGGCTCCAACTCTATTCCGTGCGAGAGGAGTGTGCCAAGGATCTGCCCGGTACCCTATCCAAGGTGGCTGAAATGGGCTACGAGGGGGTCGAGTTTGCGGGATACTACGGCCGGACCGCCCGAGAGCTGCGCAACCTGTTGGACAGCCTCGGTCTGCCCTGCTGCGGTACTCACATCGACCTGGGCACCCTGTTGGGTGACGAGCTGCAGCGCACCATCGAATTCAACCTGGAACTCGGCAACCGGTTTCTGATCGTCCCGTGGCTGCCGGAAGAACGGTGGCAGTCGCGGGAGGCGATCCTAGAAACGGCCGACATTTTCAACGAGATCGCTGAGAAGCTGGCTCCTCACGGGCTGAGGGTGGGTTACCACAACCATGATTTCGAGTTTCAAACAGTAGGAGATTCCACAATCTGGGACCTTTTCTTCGGGAATACCGATCCTTCCGTGGTCATGCAGTTCGACATCGGCAACGGCATGATGGGAGGAGCGGACCCCGCCGAGTACATTCGGCGCTACCCGGGAAGGGCGACGACGATGCATGTGAAAGAGTACTCGAGCAGTCGCCCGGAGGCCCTTATCGGCGAGGGCGACGTCGATTGGCCTCAAATGTTTCGGCTGCTGGAAGAGGTGGGTGGAACGGAGTGGTACATCATCGAGTACGAGCACGAAGGGAAACCGCCGCTCGAAAGTGTTGCACTCTGCTTGCGGAACGTGAAGCGGATTCTCGGCCGCACGTGACACCGCAGGCGGTAAGTTCCGGGTGGTAGCATAGAGCCGTGGGGGAGCGGGTACAAACCGTCGACCAGCCTCGGCTGAATCCTTGTGAGCTGGAGATCGATCTCTTTTGTCGTGGTGTGCGTCTCTCACCGGCCGCCGAATCAAGGGTACGTCCGGCGCGTCGGACGCGGGCAGGCTTGGGCAGCGGTGTGGAACTGGTGCTTCCGGGTAGCTCGGGGGATATCTGGGTAAATGTTCCGGTGCGTGAGGAGTTTGCCCGCCGATCTCCGTACTTGCTGGACGTCGACGAAGGCGGTGCCCTTCACCTATGTGATGATAGGAGCGGTTTGATTTATCCCGTCCGGTTTAACGGCGAGCCGCGGTGGTACAACTGGAAAACAAGCTCCGGACGGAAGATGGCCGAGGTCGGAGTCCTGCAGGGGACGTATCTGGCCGTCTACATCGGACCGATTTGCCGGTACTGGACGGGCGAGCCGCGGGAGAATTGTGCTTTCTGTACCACGGGCTTGAATGAAGAAGTGCGGGGGGGGCGGCGCAAGAGTGTGGCGGATGTTGTCGAGACGGCCGCCGCTGCACGGCGGGAATCGGGGATTACTTTCGTTCACTTCAACAGCGGTTACCAGGGGGGGCGGGATCTGGAGCTCGCACTTCCCTTTGTGCGCGCGGTAAAACAGCGGACCGGGTTGCTAGTGGGACTCCAGCTGGCGCCGGTGGAAGATCTTGCCCAATATGACGAGGTGATCGCGGCGGGTGTGGACCATTTTTCGTTCTGTTTTGAGTTTATGAGTCCGGAGGCGTTTGCTCGATTCTGCCCCGGCAAGGCGCGCACACTCGGGCAAGAGGCGTTCTTTCGGGCCATGGAGTACACCTCCCGTAGACTGGGCAAAGGCCGAGTCAGCGGTGAAATCATCGCCGGCTTGGAACCCGTGGAGGAGACGCTGCGGGCCATCGATTTGATTACCGATTGCGGGGCCTTCCCTACCGTTTGTGTTTTTCGGCCGCTGCAAGGAAGCCGCTTGGAAGACGCTCCGCCGCCCTGTTTCGAGGACATGCGTCGAATTTTTGAGTACATGATGGACCGCTTGGTTGAGAAACGGATCCCGATCGGGTTGGCTCCTAATCTTGAGGTGAGTTTGGTAGTTCAGCCTACGGACGGCCTGTATCTGCTGAAACGGAACGGTCGGTCTCTCCTGTACAAGGCTTACAACGGATTGCTGAAGGTGGCTGCGAGGTCGGTGTTCGCGTGGCGGATGACCTGGGCGGATCGCCGCTTGATCAGCAATTGATGCGGGTTTCCTGGGTGTGGAATCGAGGTCGACCAAAGGGGGCGAGAAGAGGGAAGATTGTGCACAATCGTCAACGTGCCGGTCATGGCGGAAGCTCGGCGGGGATGGTGTCGCCGGCGGAGGTAGATTTTGAACGTTGTCCTTTTGTCGCCATATGGGAGACGACCCGCGCGTGCGACCTGGCGTGTCGGCACTGCCGAGCGGAAGCGATGCCCGATCCGCTGCCGGGTGAGCTTTCCACGGAGGAAGGTTTTGCTCTGCTCCGGGAACTGGCGGAGATGGGTACACCTGTCTGCGTTCTTTCGGGAGGAGATCCTGCAAAGCGGCCCGACCTGTGCGAACTGATCAGACACGGGGCCGGGCTCGGAATGCGGATGGCGACGATCCCCGCCGCCACCCCTCTACTGACTCGCGAGCTGGTACAAAACCTAAAGGAAGCTGGACTTGCCCAGATGGCGCTGAGTCTGGACGGTCCGACGGCCGAAGTGCATGACTCCTTCCGCGGTGTCCGCGGGGCTTTTGAAAGGACGATGCAGGGGGCGGCCTTTGCTCGTGACGTGGGGCTCCCTTTACAAATCAACACGACGTTCAGCAGCTACAATTTGGAGTACTTCGAAGCCCTGGCTGAGTTGGTGGAGCGCCTGGGAGCCGTCTTCTGGGAGGTCTTTTTCCTGGTTCCAATGGGGAGGGGCAGGGAAGTCGGGCAGCTTAACGCCGAACAACTTGAAATTCTTTTCGGCAGGCTCGCCGGTTACTCTCATCGAGTCGGATTCATCGTGAAGATCACGGAGGCGCCGCACTATCGGCGCTACTTGATGCAAGAGCACGGCCGGCGGAGGGGGGTGGCGGGAGAAACCGGTCGACCGTCGGAAAGCGAGCACTCCACGGCGGGCGGAGACCTGCCGTGGCACATGCGGCGTGATTTTGGACCGGGCGGGAGTATCGGGTTGGCGCCGAAAGGTGTAAACGCCGGCAACGGGCATGTCTTCATCAGTTACCGCGGCGATATCTTTCCGTCGGGATTCTTGCCTCTGACCTGTGGCAATGTGCGGGAAACGTCGTTGCGCGAAGTCTATCGCCATCACCCGGTCTTTCGAGAGCTGCGAACCCCGGATTTGCTCAAGGGAAAGTGCGGTCTCTGTGGTTTTCGCGAACTTTGCGGCGGCTCCCGCGCGCGGGCGTTTGCGATGACCGGAGATTACTTGGCGGAAGAACCGTTTTGTGCCTACGACCCCTCGCTTGACAGCGGCCGGTCCTGATGCGACTTCGTCCCGGGAGGTACTTCCCGAAGGCGTTTTAAGCGGATCTTTGTCGCTGAGCCGGCGCCGACCACGGTCGGCCGATCCAATTCGAAACGAGCTCCTCGGTGCACTGTCGGGCGGCGAGGATACAGTCGGGAATTCCGACGCCGGTGACGTAGGAACCCAGCAGACGGACGCCGGCGATGGTGTTGAGCTTGCGGCTGACCCTCGTGAGGCGGTCCTCGTGACCGACGAACAGACTCGGGAGCCCCTCGGAACGCCGGTGGACGTAATGAGAGACCGGAGGGCTCTTGAGGCCGAGCACCTTCGCCAGTTCCTCATGGACCTGTTCGGCCAAAGCTTCGTCTGAAAGGGAATTCAGTCTTTCCTCGTCTGAGCCGCTGGTGCCGGTTTGGCGGACCGAACAGCGGAGAAGAACGATTTCGTCAGGGGCGCGTCCGGCAAACTTGGTGCTTACCCAGGTGCAGGCGCTAATCAAGAGAGCTTCTTCGCGGGAAACCACAAAACCGAAGAGGTTCGTTTCGAACGAGAAGTCCGCCGCCCGATATGCAAGGAACACCAAAATGCTAGGGTGATAAGGAACTGACCGTACCTCGCCGGCCACTTCGGGAAGGCTCTCGGTGAGCATGCCCGCCGTGGCGGAGGCCGGAGTGGTAAGGACTACAAGATCGTAAGCCTCCTGCAGATCGTCTCCCGTCACCAAAACCTCACCTTGGCGAAGGGCCAGGCTTCGCACCGGTGTCTGCAGCCTGATGTTGACGTCGGCCAAAGCGTCCGTGAGGGCATGGACCATTGTTTCCATTCCCCGGCGGAGCGTCAGAAGGGCGGGTAGCCTCCCGGTTCTGCCGGCGAAGCGATGCAGGCCCCTCCACAGACTGCCTGCCCGCTGTTCGGCTCGGTAAAGCTCCGCCAAGGAACTGCGAGCGGACAGTTTCTCGTAGTCGGGGCCGACGACACCCGATACGAGTGGCTCTACCAGGTTCTCGGTGAACTCGGTGCCGAGCCTGCGCCTGAAGAACTCGCGGATCGAAAGATCTCCGCGGCTGCGCGGCACCATAGGTTCGAGCGAGGCACGCAACTTACCCGCCAGGCTGAGAGGGGCTGACCGCCAAAAAGCCAGAGGTTCGATGGGTGCAAGGAACATCATCCCGTCGGGTAACTCTTGCAGTCTGCCGCCCCGAAGCAAAAGAGTCTTACGGTATTCATCCCTTGAACCGACGATTTCGTTTTCGGCTCCGACCTGTTCCAACAGACGACGTGTTGAAGGTTTGTACGAGGCCCAGCCTTCGGGGCCGAGGTCGAGAAGAAGACCGTCGCGTCGCTCGGTTCGGATCACTCCACCCAAGCGCGCGTCCCGTTCGTACAGATCGATTTCCGAGGGAAGATCCAATTCCCGGCGGGCGGCCTGGAGGTAGTAAGCCGTCGCCAGTCCGGTAATGCCTCCTCCTATAACCGCAATACGGCGCTTCTTTCCCAAAGACACTCGCTCATTTTATCCGACCGTCTGTGTCGACGGAGGCTGGAGGCCGGGAGCGGCGAAAGCGACGGCGGGAAACAATGGGGGAATGCGCCCACCGAGAATGGAACTCTTTCGCCGGACGTAATGGGCTCTCCAAGAGGTGAGCAAAATGACCTTTTGCGTCGGGCTTTACATCGATACCCACAGAAGCCTCGGGTAGGACAAAGAGAGGCAAGGAGTCGACACCGAACAAATAGCGATTAAGTTGTTTCCGCTTTCCTGGTTTACGGCGATTGGCAACTTACCGAGCGGCCGGTAGCTGTTCCCGGCAACTAGTTGCAAAGGAAAGGTATTGCGCATAGGTGGTGAGTAGATTATGCTTGGAGCACTTCCAAAACCGTAGAGAAAACCGGCGAACGGTTTGTAGATTTCATGCGGGTTCTTTCAGCGGCGACGGAATAGGGGGGCCGTGAGAAGGGGGACGGGGCCCTGAGGCGCTGCGCCGTAGAGGAGGGGAACGTGATGAAGCGACAGAAACGTTGGTTGCTGAAGGTAATGGGTTGCCTGGTCCTGACGGGGGCTGGTGTAGCGCTGACGGCGGCCGTCAAAGTCGATCGTGGTTTTACTCCTTTCGACAAGGAGTACTATCTTACGGATGAGCAGGTGGCCTTCATCCGGCCCGGGTTCAACGTGCAGGTAAGCGACCCGGACATCGCCGCCGACGGTACGGTCTCCGTCAGGTTTGCCTTGAGGGACGCCGGAGGATTGCCTTTGGACATCAACGGCGTCTATACGCCGGGTCCGGTGCGGATCAGTTTCGTCCTGGCGTACATTCCAGGGAACGGCGATCACTACGTTGCGTACACCCAGAGTCGCCAGGTCAGCCCCATTACGGGTGAGTCCGCTTGGCAAGCTTCCGCGGATACGGGAGGCACTCTCGAGGAGATTGAGATCGGGACGTACCGGTACACGTTTAAAACAAAGCTGCCGGCAGATTATGACCGTAACGCCACCCACGCCGTCGGTTTCTTTGCCGAACGGGATTTAAGCGAGTTCGAACTTGGAGCTCCAATGGCGGATGGTGTGGTTAAGTTTGTTCCCACCGGGGCTCCCGTGCGGAAGATCCGCGAACTGACGACCGATGAAGCTTGCGGCCGATGTCACGATTTTCTACGGGTTCACGGCCGGCGGCATAGTGTCGAGCTGTGCGTACTGTGCCACTATGACGGGGTAGTCGATCCGGATACCCGCAACAGTGTGGACATGAGGGTGATGATCCACAAGATTCATGCGGGAGAGCAGCTGCCCAGTGTGCAGGCCGGGACGCCGTATCAGATTATCGGTTATCGGCAGTCCGTACTTGATTTTTCGGAAGTAAGGTTCCCGCAAGACCTTCGCTACTGTGACACCTGCCACGTCGGGGACGCGGCTCAACACGACGCCTGGCTGCTGAAGCCGACGCGGGCGGCTTGCGGTTCCTGTCATGACAACGTCGACTTCGTTTCCGGGAAAAACCATGCGGGAGGACCTGCGATTTCCGACAGGTTCTGTGGTAATTGCCACTTTCCGGAGGGTGAACTTGAGTTTGACGCGTCGGTAAGGGGCGCGCACACGGTGCCGGCCGAATCCGAGCAGTTGGAAGGAATCAGCATCGAGATTCTCGAGGTCTCGAACGTAGGTCCCGGTCAGGCTCCGGTCGTTCTATTCCGGATGACCAACAAGAACGGTGATCCCATCGACCCGGCCGGACTGAACTTTTTCAATTTGGTGGTCGCAGGACCGACGACCGATTACACGTTCACCTCAAGCGAGGCCGCTCGAGCTTCCGTTTCGGCGGGTGCTCCGGGTGAATACGTGTATTCGTTCCAAACCACCCTTCCGGAAGACGCCGAGGGTACGTTCGTGGTGGGGGCGGAAGCTTACCGAAATGTGACCCTGAACCCGGGGACGACAAAGGAGTTTTCGTTCCGGGAAACGGCCGAAAATCCGTTCGTCTACGTGGCTGTGACGGATCCGGAACCGGTCCCTCGGAGACAGATCGTTTCGGACGAAAAGTGTGAGGCATGCCATCGCAATCTGGCTCTGCACGGCACTATTCGCCACAATGCCGACGGGTACTGCCAGGTCTGCCATAAGCCGACGGCGGACGACTCGGCCACCCGTCCGATTGATATGTACCCGGCGCGGAGCATCGACCTGCGATTCATGGTCCATCGGATCCACATGGGGGAGGAGCTGACCCGGGATTACACAATTGTCGGGCGCGGCGGCATGTCGGCGAATTTCAATCATGTGCTCTATCCGAGTGATCGGAGAGCTTGTGAGATGTGCCATCTAGAGGAAACGTATAACGTTCCGGTGGCCGGTGTCGTTCCGGTGACCGACGAGAACGAATTCTTCAGCCCGATTCCGCCCAATTCAGCGGCTTGTCTCGGGTGTCACGACACCGTCGAGGCGGCGGCACATGCTTTCACCAATCTGACGCCTTTCGGCGAAGGTTGCGGAGCCTGTCACGCGGCGGCGCGTCGGTTCGCCGTGGCCAAAGTTCACGCCCGCTGAGATTGTGTGAGTAGAGTGACCGTGTTCAGCGAACGGCCTGGGGGAAGCCGCTGGGTTCCACCGGCCGTTCGCCGTCTTGGGTTTTTGGGAGAGAGTGCCTCCATGCGTCTCGCATACGTATTGTCAGCCTGTGTGGTCGTGCTTCTTCCTGGAGCGGTTCTCTCGGTGGGCGCCCAAGAAGAACCGGAAAGGGTGGGCAAGGATACCTGCCTGATGTGCCATCAGGTCTCCCCGGGTTTTGCCCCCAGTCCTCATGCCTCGCTGGAATGCGAGGATTGCCACGGTGCCGGTTCACGCCACGTGGATGAAGGAGGTGATCCTTCCTTCATTCGAGTGAGTGGTGCGGCGGACTGGACGGGAACTTGCCGAAGCTGTCATGGGAAGCCGAACTCCGAGGTGGCGGAGTTCGCTCACTCTCCCCATGGTAGCGGGGGAATCGGGTGTGGCGACTGCCATCGCATCCATCCCGAAGAAGGAGGCTTCGGGTTGCTGCGCAGAGCCTCGGAGGTCGAGTTGTGCACGACGTGTCACGCCTCGGCGGGGGCGGATTTCCGACGGCCCTTCCATCACCCCGTCTTCGAGGGCATGATGACCTGTACCGACTGCCACTCTCCACACGCTCCCGAGGGTGCGAGCCGGCGGTTGGAACCTATGCCGGCAAGGGGTTGCGCTTCCTGTCACTCCGACAAGAAAGGTCCGTTCGCTTTCCCGCACGCGCCGATAGAGGGCGGGGAATGCGGTGCTTGTCACCAACCTCACGGAGGATTCAATGCGCGGCTGCTGGTGCGACCGCAGGTGCATCAGCTGTGCTTAGAGTGCCACAGTCCTGTTTTCGATGTTCCCTTTCGGCAACCGCCTGCTTTCCACGATATCCGCAGCCCGCGTTACCGAAACTGCACGACTTGCCACCGGGAGATCCACGGATCGAATGTGGATCCTCTGTTTGTCCGTTAAGGGGGGCGTATGCGATCGAGAAGGACAAGAGCAGCCGGAGTCCTCGTCGGTCTCTGGCTGGGGTTTGCCGGGTGGGTTCCCGCCCAGGACAAGGAGGAGGAGCTACGTTTGGATGTCGACCTCGGCTACCGGTGGGAGGCGATGTTCCGCGGAAGCCGAGAGCTGTACCGTTCTCAGCTCGATTTCGGGGAAGGGCCTAAGTTGCTTCATTCCCGTCTGTTTTGGGCTCCGGGAAGCGGGGAGGACCGTTACCTTGACCGGTTGGAGCTACAGTTACACGGCTGGGGCGGGGAGCCGTACAACACGGCTCAACTTAGAATGGGCAAGGCGGGGATCTACGATCTGAATTTTCGGTATCAAAACGCCCATTATTTCAGTTCAGTCCCCAGCTTTGCCAATCCCCACTTCGAGACGGGCGACCCGGTCAGCCAGCACCGCGAGGATACCTCACTGCGGACGGCGACAATGGATTTTCGCTTGTGGCCCGGCCGTTGCTGGTCACCTTTCGTCAGTTATCAGCGAACGACCCGTTTCGGGCGGGTGGACACCACCATGTCCGCTCCCGGTGACGAGTTCCTCTTGGTGAAGGACCTTTCTTACAGCTCCGACGACTTGCGGGCGGGACTCGTCTACCAGGGTGGCAAGTTTACGGCCGCAATCCAGCAAGGCGGGCGTTGGTACCGTGATTCCTCGACGTGGGAAGCCTCTGAGTTTCAGGTGGGGAATTCGACTCGCAAGATCTTGGGACGGTCGGTGGAGCTGGATCGAGCGACTCTCGACCATGAGGTTCCATCGCAATTCATCCCTTACTCGATAGCGAGCTTGGCGTTGCGACCGGTGGATCGAGTCACGCTTCGGGCTCGGGTCTCATACTGGATGAGCGACTTCCGGAGCCGCTTTTACGAAGACATGGGGGGGAGCTTCGTCTCGCTGACTGAGCCTGTGGGATTTTTCGACACTCTCGAACAGACGGCGTGGGCACACACCAAACGTCCGGAGATCGATGGAGAATTTACCGCGGATGTTTCCCTGCTGAAATCTCTGGAGTTTGTGCAGCGGGTGCGGATTCGGCGTTCTCATGTGGATTCTTTTCGAGTTCTTAACCGGGTTTTCGGAAACCTGACACTTCGTCCCGATGGGAGTTTCTACGACGAATGGAGAGACGTCCTGCAGGGGAGCGGTTTTGTCGGGTATAACACGGACTGGAGCCAATCGGAGTTGCGCTTCCGTCCGCACCCCACGGTGGAGTTGCGAGGGGGATATCGGTTTGAGCGCCGAACACTCGAACTTCCACCGTTGGAAGAAGGTTCCTATGAATCGGCGTTCCAGTTTGGTGGAATGAGCCATGTCCCGGAGCTGCGCAGGTTTCGGTCCGACCGGGATATTCTGAAGGTCGGGGGTTCGTGGAGGCCCTCACCGGATAGCCGACTTTCCGCCGACTATGAGAAGGGATGGGTGGATCAGCCGCTTTACCGTAGTGAAACCACCGATTTTGATCGCCTTCGTTTTAGCGGTGTCACCCGTCTGTTTCCGGATCTGGAACTCTTCGGCAATGTCCGTCTGCGAGATGCGGAGGAAGATCTGGTGCTCTCGGAAGATCGGGGTTACGGTGCCGGTTTCCACTATCAAGTACGGGACGGGCTGGGGGTGTCGGGAGAATGGCAGAGGACCAGATGGGACGTCTCCATTCCCTATGTACAGCCGCAAACGCTGACGTGGGATCTGTTCAATTTTCGAGAGCTGTCCGACTATGGTCGACTCTTCTTCGACATCGATCTCGTGCGGGGGGCACATTTGGAGTTGGGCTACTCGGTTTGGGGCAATGTGGGAGATTTCCCTTTGAACTTCCATCAGCCGGTCGCGACATTCGAGATTCCTCTTGGTGAGCGGGTAACCTGCTACGCTCGGTGGAACTATTACGACTACAACGAAAAGGTTTCGTTTTTACCGCAAGACTACCGGGCCCACCTGGTAGTGTTCGGTTTTCGGACGACATTCTCCAAGTAAGTGCGGCGTAGGCCTCATTTGCCTGGCTCCTTCCATAGGCCGCGCACCTTTCGGGCCGGCGAATCCCTACGCTAGGGTGGCCTGACGTATTGTCTTCGGAAGGCTTCCGGAGAGAGATCTACGCGCCCGGCTGTGATCGACTCCAGCAGCGGGGCTTGCCGGCTTCACTCTTCAAAGACAATAGAGGCGAAAGTAACGAACGAGCCTTCTTCGTCCATCTTTGCATAGCTGTGGGCGAGCAATCGCCCGCGAGCGTCCCTCGGCAGAATCTGCAGCAACGCTACCAGGGCTGGGAAACCGCAGATGCGACGACGGTCCCCGGCGCGGTCCACAAGCCGAATGAACTCGTCGCCGTCGAGCGTAAGCAACGCGTCGAACAACCGGAGGTCTTCCGCCAGGACCTGCTGGATGAGACTCTGGGCGGTGGGCCCTGGATCGCCGTAGCGAGGGCCTACATGGCTGAAGTCCACTCCCGCCACATAGACGACGTGGCGGCCGAGCTCGCCAACCGTCTGCTGTAACGCCTCGGCCAGCAGACGGACTGCGGCCAAGCCGGCTTGGTCGGGGCTCACCACCTCGAGGTGGCTGAAGCTGCAGAGAATAGGCAAGATCTTGAAAGGTCGGCTCGGAAAGAGATCCAGCAGCCAGATCAGCTGGAACTCGATGCTGTGCTCGGTCCGATGAGAAAAATCTTCCTGGAACCTGCCACCCAAACGGTTTCGGAGACCCTCGTAAACCGCACGATCCAACTGAGCTGTACCCAAGGGTGTTTCGAAGTCCTTGGAGGCGATGGAGAAGAAATCCGGCAATCCCTGATGCCCGGTGCCGAAGATGACGAATAAGTCGGCTCCGGAAGATTCCCCCAGAGCACGATAGGCGTGGGAATAGACGGGACCGCCTAACCGGAAATCGATGTGCGGCGCCACCAACGCCCGGACCCGGCGTTTATCCGATGGGTTTGGGCGACCCGCTCCCTGCGGATGACGGTAGAAATCGTCAAGCCACGCCTGCAGCTCGACCGGGTTTTCCGGGTAACTCCGTCCTGCATGATAAGCACTGCGGGTGGAAGATCGTCGGAACTCTTCTTCGACGGCCTTTACCCGAGCGCGGAAGGCATCATTCTCGAGGAACCCCGCCTCGTCCAACGTGAGAAGCAAACGTTCCAACTCTTCTCGGAACACGATGCGTCCCTCGAGCTTTGAGATTTCCGCTTGGAGATCAAGCACTGTCCGAGAACCGTCCATTCGGCTTAGCAAGAAAAGCAACTCTCGGGGAATCACCAGCACCCGCTCCGTAATCCCGAGAGGGTCACGCGCGAGAATGACGGGTTTGCCGTTGTCCGTCCAGGGCACGAAGTCAACCGCCCTCAATCTGGGGCGGGCTTGAACGTTTGGTGTTTCACGACTCCACTCCATGGCTTACGACCAACATGGTAACTCGACAACCGACTCCCATCGAGGGGTCCTTTCCCTTCCCCATTTCCACGAGATATAAGCATTCTGGGTTGGGTGATTTTGCTCAGGATGAAAACGTCCCGCTGGGTCACATTGCCCAGCGAAAGCCGATTCCGGTATGATGTGTCGCCCGTATGTTGGGTCGAAGAAATGGCACGCAGGTTGCTGGTTTTAGAAGGTAACATCGATAGTTGGTTGACTCACACCTCCCAAACAGTGAGAGGGGCGTGCCCGGCCCCTCTCCCCACCTTGATCGAGTAAACTGCATTGTTGCGGTTGCATCGACGGTCAGCGCAGCTGATCAGAGTACGGAGTGAGGAATGAAGCAACAGACAGGTGAACTTGGGATGTCCGGCGAACCGGCGGGCGCCCTGCTCGCACGGCTGCAGGAGTGGCTGGCGGCCGGGCCGTGCTCCTCCGGCGAGCGGCAGGAATTGACCAAGCTCAACGCGCTCTTGGGGTCGGCGAACTTGGGGGAACTTCGCTTAGCCCCGTTGGGTGATCACACACGTTCTCTGGATCGCAAGGCGATTCATGAACCTTCGGTCTTGAACGAGGCACCCGTCTACGGCTCCGCCTTCTCGAGGGGTCTACGAATCGAGCTCGGCGACTATGTTCTCCTGTTCATCTCGGGGACGGCGAGCATCGATGAGGAAGGTCGAACGGTTTATCCCGGCGATTTTCGTGCTCAATGTTGGAGGACGTACCGCAACATCACGGAGTTGCTGGCCAGCGAGGGGGCCTCGTGGAGAGACGTGGTGAAGTGCACCTGTTACCTGCGTGATATCGAGCGGGATTACGAGGAGTTCAATCGCGTCCGCTCGGCTTTCTTCGCGTGGATGGGCTTGGATCCGATGCCTGCCAGTGTAGGAGTGCAGGTGCGCTTGTGTAGAGACGACCTTCTCGTGGAGATCGAGGCGCTGGCGTTTCTTCGGAAAGCCGGGGCATAGGGGTGTCTTCTCCCGTACGGCGGATCCTGCGCGAGCGGTGATGCGGGATTGCCGCCGACAGAGGGAGAGTGAGGAGCATCGCGATGGTGGGAACCACCCGCAGGCAGTTCCTGGCGGCGGGTGCGGGAGCGGTGGCAGGGGTCCAGGCCGAACGGTCCGACGGGATCCGCGAGGTTGCGCCGATCCTGAGGGATGGACGGGAGGACCGAACTTACTGGGTCTCGGTCATGGAGCGCCTGGCGTCCCCGGTCCTTGAGAATCTCGCTCGAGGTATGCTGAAAGCCAGGTTGTCGGAGGCCGGCGGTCGAGCTTCATAAGCTCCTTTGGAAGCTTTCGGCAGACTGCTTTGCGGCTTGGCTCCTTGGCTGGAGTTGGGGGAGGACCACACCGCCGAAGGGACCAGGCGCAAGGAGTGGGGGGAGAAGGTCCGGCGGGCTCTGCTCATGGCGTTGGATCCGGCTTTCCCTGACTTCATGAACTTCACGGAGGGGCGGCAGCCTCTGGTGGACGCCGCATTCCTGGCCCAGGCTGTTTTGCGCTCTCCGGTTCAGCTCTGGCAGAATCTGGACGGGCAGACGCAAGCACATCTTGCCGCTGCCCTCCGCTCGACCCGACAGATTTCCCCGTATTACAACGACTGGGTGCTTTTCAGTGCCATGGTCGAGGTCCTGTTCTGCAAACTTGGACTGGAGTGGGACTGGGTTCGCGTCGACCTGGCGCTTCGGGTGGTGGAAGGCTGGTACTTAGGCGACGGAGTTTACGGCGACGGTCCCGAATTTCATTGGGATTATTACAACAGCTTCGTAATCCAGCCCTTTCTGCTGGAGATACTCCAGACGGTTCAGCCGCAGGGGGTGGAGTTTCGGAATCGCTATGAAAGGGCTGGTCGAATAGCTTCCCGTTACGCCGCCGTCCAGGAGCGCCTGATAGCTCCCGACGGCAGCTATCCTCCCCTCGGCCGCTCCATCACGTATCGGTTTGGCGCCTTTCATTTGTTGGCCCTTCTGGCCTTGTGGAACGATTTGCCCGAAGCGGTTTTTCCGGCGCAGGTGAGGGCCGCTCTGACCGCGGTGATCCGGCGGCAGATAGAAGCACCCGGTACCTTCGACGACGAAGGATGGCTCCGAGTCGGACTGGTGGGCTCTCAGCCGCGCTTGGGTGAGCCCTACATCTCCGTGGGAAGCTGCTACCTGTGCGCGGCCGGACTCTTGCCCCTGGGTTTACCGGCCAGTCACCCCTTCTGGAGGGGGCCGGGACGCCCATGGACCTCTTTGCGGATCTGGAGGAGTGAGGACGTGGCTGCGGATGTTGCCTTGAAGTCGTGAGCCGAGAGAGCACCAAGAGTTGAGCAAGCTCTACGTGACGTACGGTTTGACCGGATTCGATCCCGGCATTAGACTGACTTGCCGACTTTTCAGCGACGTCGTCGGGGTTGGCGGCGCCGGAGCGGAGCTGAACAATCGCTCAGTCTAGGGAGGGCTCAAGATGCGGGTAAGGGTGTGTGTCATTCCTTTAGCCTTTGTGATCCTGATGTGGGCTCCCGGGTGTACCCGGACAGGTGCAGGGCCGTGGGTCCTCACCTCGCCGACGGGCGGTGTGAAGCTGGAGGTGAGCTTAAGCGACGCCAGTCCTGCACTCCAGTACCGGGTTTTGCGAGTGGAAGGAGATGAAGAAAAGGAGGTGGTCGCTTCTTCTCCTTTGGGTTTGGTTCGGGATGACGCCGACTTTTCATCCCGTCTGGAGCTGATCGACGAGGGTAAGCCGACCCGCGTGACGGTGGAATATGAACTGGTACACGGCAAGTGCAGCCGGGTGCGCAAGGAGGCGGTCGAGCGGGTTCTTGCCTTTCGGGCGGCTTCAGAAGCTCGGTTGGACCTGGTGCTTCGGGTTTTCGACGACGGGGTGGCCTTTCGCTACGTGTTTCCCGAGAAGGATACCTCTCAGCACGTGGTTCAACAGGAGCTGACTGGATTCAAGATCCCTGAAGGTTCGGTCGGCTATCTTCTACCGTTCGATCCTCCGGGACAGTACACGCCCGCCTACGAGGCGTATTTCCGGCCGGAAGTACCCGTTGGAACCCCTGCTCCGACTCCTTCGGGGTGGGGGTTCCCCGCCCTTTTCCGAATTGCCGGCCAAGCCGGCTGGGTGTTGCTGACCGAAGCGGATTTGGATTCCTCGTACTGTGGGTCTCGG
>Ga0116188_1000176_pt1 | contig 71629 bp, 66 predicted proteins | sample AD_JPNTR2_MetaG_FD_89807 | JGI IMG/M metagenome (GOLD analysis project Ga0116188, IMG submission 89807) | Active sludge microbial communities of municipal wastewater-treating anaerobic digesters from Japan - AD_JPNTR2_MetaG | ecosystem: Engineered > Bioreactor > Anaerobic > Digestate | place...
GAAAGAATCGCCAAGGTCGTTCACAAGGGAGCTTCCCTTGATGAAGTCGGCGCCTATGGTGAGCACTGGCGTCAAGAGTGGCGGCAGCTTATGGAACGGATAAGCAGTCCCAAGGTGGATCTCCGGGCGGAGACCTGGATCCGCGAGAACGCTTCTCGGATAGCGGCCTCGATTCCCGCTTCGGGGGACGACTTGATCCGTCTGCTCGATCCGCTGGGTATCAACGTCTAGCTGCTTTCGACCTGGAGTTACCCTGTCGGCTGTCGAGGGAAACTCGGCCCGGAGGACAGCTGTCTCGGCCGTCAACGCGACCGCGAGAGAACCGCCGAACCATGGTCGCCGGCGAGACGCCTGCGCTCCACCGAGACCGTCCCGGCTGTCCAAGGAACCGCGACGAAAACCTGTCTTGGCAGTCGCGGCTGATTCGCCGGCTGCGGGTGACGACAACGAAAGGAGGGCACGACCGAATGTGCCCTGGCCACTCCGATGACGGCGGCTGGGGGCTCGTTTGAGCGTGGGCCGCACTTAAGGGTGAAACGCTGCGAACGTTCCCAGGGGAATGTTGCAGCCGGGGCGTGAGGGGAAGGTTGGCATTCCACCGCCCCCGGCTCCGATATAATCGCCACCCGACGTGAATACGACGCTGGTGGAGCAGAAACAGGCAATCCGAGGCTTCGGTTGGATCCGCCGTCTTTATCACTGGGTGTTGAGCTGGGCCGACTCTCCTTGGGCCGCTTGGGTGCTTTTAGTCTTGGCGTTCGCCGAGGCTTCTTTTTTCCCCATTCCTCCGGACGTCCTGCTCATTGCTTTGTGCCTTGGGAAACCGGGCCGGTCTCTGTGGTATGCAGTAGTGTGTAGCGTCGGTTCCATCGCCGGTGCCGCCGCCGGTTACTGGATCGGCTTGAACTTCTTCGAAGTGGCGGGCCGCCCGATCCTTGAGTTCTACGGTGCTATGAGCCGATACGCTCAGGTCCAAGAGCTTTATCAAACCTGGGACGTGCTTGCGGTCATGGTGGCCGGTTTCACTCCGATCCCCTTTAAGGTCTTTACGATCGCCGCCGGCGTGTTTGAGTTGAATTTCTCGACGTTCCTAGGGGCGGCTTTAGTGAGTAGGGCCGCCCGCTTTCTTCTGGTTGCCGCGCTGATCTGGTGGAACGGTCCGCAAATCCGTGATTTCATTGAGCGGTACTTCAATTGGCTGACTTGGGTGTTTACCGCCCTTTTGTTGGGTGGATTTGTCGTGTTGAAGTATGCTATGTAGTACCGGTTTATCCGATCGGTGTAGCGACGGAGAATCGTCGGGGCGTGGCGCAGGCTGGTAGCGCGCACGGTTCGGGACCGTGAGGTCGGAGGTTCAAATCCTCTCGCCCCGACCATCATTCTTGCAAAATCCAGGACGAAAGTTTGGCAGGGATTCGGCGTGGTCACCGGAGACACGGAAATCCGGCGACCATAACAGTAGGGCTTGCCGGCCGCTTCTGAGTGGGGGGATTGAGTTTGGAGGCTTGGCGTATCAGGATCTCCGGGCGGGTTCAGGGAGTGGGATTTCGTTACTATGCTTTGCGGAAGGCCCAGGAGATGTCCATCGCCGGATGGGTGAGGAACCTGCCCGACGGGGATGTGGAAATCCACGCGGAAGGGGCTGTGGAGGCCCTTTCGGCTTTTCTTTCGGCGGTTCGCCAGGGGCCGCCCTTTGCCATGGTTACGGATGTTTCCTTCCGGAAAGTGCCCGTTGAGAACTGTCCGTCTTTTACAATCCGGGGATGAATCGACATGGAAGACCTCAAAGCAAAGATTCGAGAAGTACCTGATTTTCCTGTGCCGGGAATCCTGTTTTACGACGTAACCACCCTGCTGAAAGATGCCGAAGCGTTCCGCCAGGCGGCCCGGGAGTTGGCCGCGCCATTTGAGAAGAGTGCCGTCGACAAGGTGTTGGGGATTGAGTCTCGAGGCTTTATTTTCGGTCCTCTGGTAGCTTTTCAGTTGGGAGCCGGGTTCGTCCCGGTGCGCAAGAAGGGTAAGTTGCCGGCGGAGAAGCTGCAACTGTCCTACCAGCTCGAGTATGGAACCGACGCTTTGGAGATTCATCGGGACGCTGTCGCCCCCGGGGAGAAGGTTCTCGTCGTCGACGACTTGATTGCGACGGGTGGCACGGCGGCGGCTACAGGAGAGATCGTTCGGCAACTCGGAGGACATCTTTCCGGCTTTGCCTTCCTGATCGAACTGACTGCGCTTGAAGGTCGCAAGAAGCTTCCCCCCGACGTGCCCTTTGTGTCTATATTGCGCTACTGAGCGCTTTTTCAGTGTGTCCAATAGAGCGTTTCCCGTGCCCTGGGTTCGGGAGCCGGGGTAGTGCCGGCTTCCAAACCGGCCTTGGACGTACCATGTGCCGGTTACCCGGCACGGGGCGGCGCGCACAAAAGGGGCTGTTTCTCCCTCGCCTCGGAACGTTGATCATCCACCGGGTTCGTTTCGTGGCGTTACCTGTGGCCTGGGGAAAGTAGCCGGCATGTCGTCCCGACAGCCCGTATCCGACAAAGGCCCTTCCCCGATTTCAACCAACCCGCGCCGACGATCTCTAGTCGGGCTGTCCGAAAGAATGGTACCGGGCCCGCTTCCCGGACCTTTATCTCCGACGATTTGGAACGGAACTTCGTGCGTGTCCCCAATTTGGGATATGGCTGTCTCGAATGGATGGACCGGCTCAATCGCAGTTTTAGGACGGCGAGGGACGAGACAGCCATGAAGGTGAGTCGCGGTAGGATCGTCTGGATCTTCGTAAAGAAGGAGTTCGCTGTGCCCGGAAGGGGAACCCTGTCCTTTGGTCTCGGAGTCCTGCTATTCAGTGCCTTACCCATCCGCGGTTTCGGGTCGGAGCAAGGTCCGGCCGAGGGAGAAGAAGTGCCGGCCGACCTCTCGAAGATCTATTTTGCCTTGCAGGGAATCCGTCGGGAGAAGTGGCGGTTCTCATCGCCGAGAAGGAAGTAGCACGGTCTTCTTAGGCTTGCAGTTCCCGATTGATAAGAGGTACTCACAATAGGCGTTGCATCCGTCGGACCACCGGGAAACCCGTTAGAGCAGCTCTTCCTAATTGTGAGTAACCCGGTGCCTGCTTGTGAACCGGCTCCCGTGGTGGAGAGGGAAGTGCGGCGGCCGGCTGAGAGTCTCCCATTTGTCACCAAGCTGGGTCCAGGTAGCGTTGACGATGGGGGCGGCGAGCCGGTGTCGGGAGTTGGGGTCTGGGACGTAACCGGCAAGACGCGGATCTTGCCGGCTACCGGTGTGAGCGGATACCTGGGTCCGGTCTCGGCGGATAGGGCTCTGTGGGCTTTTCCCGAGGCTTCTCGGTCGCTAGAATCGGGCGTCGAGCAACGACTAAGGAGTAGCGTATGAACGACAAGTGGAAGGACATCTTCGACTTCACTGATCGAGTGGCGGTCGTCACCGGGGGCACGGGGGTTCTCTGCGGCGAGCTGGCTTGTACGTTGGCCGAACTGGGAGCCCGGGTGGCGCTGTTGGATCTTGCGCCGGAGAGAATCGAGCGCTGGCGGGAACGGCTGGAACGTTCGAGCTCCAAGCATGTGGTAGTTCCTTGCGACGTTTTGGACCGGAGTTCCGTTGAGAAGGCGGCCGAGCAGGTTGCATCCGAGTTGGGAGATGTAGATTTTCTCATTAACGGTGCGGGGGGAAACCATCCCTCCGCGACGACGCGCGACGATCTAAGTTTCTTCGATCTGCCGGAAGAGGCCCTGCGCCACGTCTTTGACCTGAATATTCTTGGAACCGTGATCACTTGTCAGGTTTTCGGCCGGAGGATGGCGCAGCGGGAGCAAGGGTCTATCCTAAACTTTTCCTCGATGAACGCCTTCCGTCCTCTGACCCGGATTCCCGCCTACTCGGCAGCCAAGGCGGGGGTCAGCAATTTTACGCAGTGGTTGGCTGTGCACATGGCGCAGAACTATTCGCCGCGCATCCGGGTCAACGCGGTGGCCCCCGGCTTCCTTTTGACCGAGCAGAACCGTTTTCTGCTTCTCGACGCGGACGGTCAGCTGACACCGCGAGCCACGACCATTCTCGCTCACACCCCGGCAGGACGCTTCGGCAAACCGGAAGATGTTGTGGGGCCGGTCTTGTGGTTGCTTTCACCGGCGGCGGAATTCGTCACGGGCGTCGTCCTTCCTATCGACGGAGGTTTCCAGGCGTTCGGAGGAGTGTGAGAAGATTGGCGGCCGTGAAAACACAGAAGGCCATGGTTCTCGAAGAGCGGACCGTTGTTGAATGTCTTGAGTCGTTCCTGGCTTCCTTGCCGTTGAAAGGACAGCGCGTTCTTACGGTTATTCCCGATCGTACGCGTACCGCTCCGATGCCGCTTCTGGTGCGGACGTTGGCGGAACTGCTTCAAGACCGAGTGAGCCGGCTCGACTTTCTGGTGGCGCTTGGAACCCACCCGCCCTTGGACGAAGAGGGTATGGCCGCTCTAATCGGCGCGAGGGTGGCAGACTTCTCGGCCCGATACCCTAAGGTGGGGTTTTTCAATCACAGTTGGGATAATCCAAACGGTCTTGTTCAGGTCGGCACCATCCCTCGAGAAGAACTTGAGTCCCTGGTGCGTCCTTACCTCGATTCCTTGGGACTCGATCACGACGCCGGTCTTGTGCGTGACCTTGCGGTTAGGGTGAACCGCAAGGTCCTGGAATACGATCACCTGCTGGTGTGCGGCCCGACTTTCCCTCATGAGGTCGTAGGTTTTTCCGGAGGGAACAAGTACTTTTTCCCCGGCGTCAGCGGTCCGGAGGTGATCAATTACACTCATTGGTTGGGTGCCGTGCTGACTTCGTACCGGGTGATCGGAACCCGTCGTAACCCGGTTCGTCGCGTTGTGGATTGGGCCGGCTCCCTGATCGATCGGCCGAAGCACTGCATCAGCCTGGTGATGCAAGGCGAGGACCTGGTCGGGCTTTTCACCGGCACGCCGGAAGAGGCGTTTGAACAGGCTTGCGATCTCTCCGCCCAGGTAAACATCCGTTGGTTGGAGCGGCCGATTCGCCAAGTGCTGTCCGTGATGCCGCCGATGTACGACGACATCTGGACGGCCGCCAAGGGTATGTACAAACTGGAGCCAGTCGTCGAGGAAGGCGGGGAAGTCATCATTTATGCTCCTCACATTCAAGAGTTCTCCTACACGCACGGGAAAGTCCTGGAAGAAGTGGGTTACCACGTGGTTCCGTACTTCCTCCATCAGTGGGAACGATTTTATGACTACCCCTGGGCGGTACTGGCTCACAGCTCTCACCTTCGAGGCGTCGGCGACTATGACCGCGAGCGCCGTCGGGAGACGCCTCGCATCCAGGTGACGCTGGCCACCGCTATCGATCGCGAGCGCTGTCGCAAGGTCGGCCTGGGGTACGTGGATCCCGCACAGATCGACCCGGTGCGCTGGGAGGTGCAGGCTCCCGGGCGGTTGAAGGTACCCAAGGCGGGGGAAGTCCTTTATCGGCTGCAGGGACAAAACCTGGATTGGTAAACGCCCGGAGGACGCTCGTCGCCGACGGCAACGCGTGAAGTCGCTCAAGTCGGCTTTCATTGCACGGGGTTTCGCCCGATACGCGTGAGTCTTCGCGCCTCTCGGACAATTCGAAATCCACCCGTCGGACTGCTGGAATCAGTTGCCCTGGAGCGATCTCGAGTCTGTTGCGGGCGGCAGGGGCTCACCCGCTCGTGCCGCCACTCGCGGCTCGAGGCGAGGTATCATGGCGGACGCCTCGGAGGCCGCCGAGGTCCCCGGATGCTCCCTCACCACCTGCCGGTACAGGTCGAGAGCGCCCGCCGGATCGCCCGATTTCTCCTTAGCTTGGGCCAGTCGAAGCAGGGCGAAGGACGCAGGATAGTGGGGGGAAGGATGGTCGAGGATCTCCTGCCACAGCGCGGCGGCGTGTTCCCACTTGCCTTGGGCGGCGAGGAGCTCGGCCAGGCTTTGCCGGAAGAGATTGGCCAACTCGGGATGCTTTGTTTCCTTGAGCAGCTCGTTCAGCTCTTGCTCCGCTTCTTCCATTTGTCCCAGTTCACGCAGCGAAAGCGCGGCGTAATAGCGAGCCAGCAAGCCGACGCGGGTGCCGCCCGTCCGGTCCGCCAACTGCCGAAACAGTTCCAAGGCTCGGCTGTACTTCTCTTCGCGAGTGGAAAACGTAGGCCCTTTCGTCGGCGTGTTCTCCGCTTCGGAGGCTGAATCGGAGCCGGGGTCCTGAACGGGTGCATGGAACACTTCCAAGGCTTCGGCCAGGGCCGCCTGGCGTTCGGCCTCCTGCGAACCGCTGTAGGAGCGAAACCCTATCACGGCAAGGATGACGAGGACCACCACGCCCACGGCGATCAGGATGAAACGGAAATTTCGCACCGCCCAGTGAGAGGTTTCCGTCAACGTCTTGCGGATTACGTCCTGCTGAGTGATTTCTTTCCGAGTCAACTTCTTGGGGGACATATACTTCCTTTATCCTTCCGGAGTTCCGCGGTACCGTCCGCCCGCGCTGCATCTATATCAGCCAAGGCTGAAGTTTAGCGATTGTTTCCGACTGGTGCGCCTGGCAGGACTCGAACCTGCGGCACAGGGGTTAGGAACCCCTTGCTCTATCCTTCTGAGCTACAGGCGCTACCGCTCGATTTCCGATCTGAAGTCTAGCAGACTTCCGCGCCGCCTTACCATCCTTATTCCCGAAGAGGGGGACCCGACGATTGCGGCATGGAGGATCCTCTTAACACCGTCGCGGTCTCGACGGCCTGTGAGAAGCCACGGATCTGAAGCGGGCGTCCGGCGCCTTGCGGAGGGCTCCCGAGAAGCGGGGTTTATAATGACCGCCGATGGTTCTCGCTCCCTATGCTATGCGGGACGAGTGTTCCCGGGGTCGCAGACTACCGGAAACGCCTCACCCTTACCGGTCCGACTTCCAGCGGGATCGGGACCGGATCATCCACACCCGTGCGTTTCGCCGGCTCGAGAAGAAGACCCAGGTTTTCGCCCCCGACTTTTCGGACCACTTCCGGAACCGGCTCACCCATACCCTGGAAGTCAGTCAGATCAGCCGAACCGTCGCGGCGGCTTTGCAGCTGAATACCGACCTGTGCGAAGTGCTGGCGCTCAGCCACGACATCGGTCACCCTCCATTCAGCCACGAGGGGGAAAAGGTTCTGGACGGGTTGATGCGGCGTTTCGGTAAGGGCTTCGATCACAATCTCCACGCCTTGCGGATTGTGGAAGACTTTGAGCAGAAGTACGCAGCCTTCCGAGGTCTGAATCTGACCTTCGAGGTGCGGGAGGGGATCATCAAGCACAGCAAGGATTACCGGCCCGATGATCGAACCTACATCGACATTTCGGAGTATCGGCTGGGAGATCGGCCTCCTCTGGAAGCCCAGATCATCGATCCGGCCGACGAAGTCGCCTACAACACGGCCGATCTGGACGACGGCTTCGAGTCCAGATTGCTGGACATTTCAACCATGCGGCGGGAGATTGAAGCTTTCGACCCCCTCTGGTCGGAGATTGATCGGCGTTTTCCCGGTGCCGAGGAAAAACTGAAATTCAACGAGGTGCTGCGAAGGATTATCGACAGTTTGGTGACCAGCCTGATCCGAGCGACGCAACGCAACTTGGAGCAGTTGGGAGCCGCTTCGGTCGAAGACATTAGACGGCATCCGTCAAGATTGGCCGAGTTTGACCCTCATTTTCAGGCTGTCAATCAGAGTCTGAAGGATTTCTTGCGGCGCCGTCTTTACCAACACGAACTTCTGTGTAAGGCCCGCGAAGATGTGAAGGATCAGCTGTCCTTCCTTTTCGACTACTATAGGAACCGTCCCGAGGAGCTGCCCCGGAGTCAGCGCTCCCGCCTGGATGCAAGTTCCATAGAACAGGTTGTTTGTGATTATATCGCCGGGATGACCGACTTCTATGCGCGTGAGAAGTATCAGGAAATCTCGAGCGGGTTGGAGTCGCGCGCGGATGGTAGGCGGCACCCGCGTTGACAACCTGTCAACACTCAGGTACAGTACCGGCTTTTCCGGGGTGCGCTGATTCCCGAAACGCCGGCGATTGAGGTCTACCGAAGATGATAGTCGACCTTGCAGAGCTGCGCTTGAGCGGCGAGCCCCTGGATGTGGAGGCCGACTTCACCGAGTCGGAGCTGCGGCTGACCGACCCGGTGTTCGCACTGGCGGGGCCGGTCTCCGCGCGCATGCGAGTCAGCCTGCGCGGAGATTGTGTTCGGGTCAGAGGAAGTCTGGATTGTGACCTGGTTCTGACCTGTTGTCGCTGCGCAAAGGGGGTCGCTCGGCATCTCTCGAAAGAGTTCGGGCTCGAGTACTGGCCGGACCCCGAGGTCGAGGCCGGTGAGGAACTCGAGCTCAAGTACGAGGACTTGGACATCGGCTTTTACCATGACGATTGGCTGGACCTGTCCGGAGTGGTCGGGGAGCAGGTGGTTTTGGAGATTCCGATGAAACCACTCTGTAGAGAGGATTGTAAGGGGCTTTGTGACCGATGTGGTGCCGACTTGAACGAGGGCGAATGCGGTTGTTCCCGAGAGAAGGTCGACCCTCGATTGGCTGTTCTGGCGGAAGTGAAGAAGAAGTTGATCCATTGATCGTCTGATACGGGAACTGGAGTTTGAGTAGAAGAAAGGAGAAGAGCCGTGGCGAACCCAAAACGAAGACATTCTAAGTCGCGGAGGGGAAAGAGGCGGGCGCACGACGGCTTGTCGTCCCCCAGCCTGTCGGCGTGTCCGCGTTGTGGCGCTCTGGTGTTGCCCCATCGGGTTTGTCCTTCTTGCGGAACCTACAAGGGACGCCAGGTCGTCGAGGTGGAAGAAGGCGCTTGATCGGATCTTCCGCCTGAGGCGGGATTTTCGGAGCATTTTGCCCTGGGTTGATTGGTTGTCGGGGGAGGTAGGATGGCGCGAGCGTTCATCTTTCCGGGACAAGGCTCTCAGTATCCGGGAATGGGGAGGGAGTTGTGTGCCCGATTTCCGGAAGCCCGGGAAGTTTTCCGAGAGGCGGACGACAGCCTGGGCTTCTCCCTCAGTCGTCTTTGCTTCGAAGGACCTGAAGAGGAGCTCCGGCTTACCGAAAACACGCAGCCGGCGCTTCTGACCGTTTCGGTAGCCGTCTATCGGGTGCTCTCCCGCCTGGGCGTGGAACCCGACCTGGTGGCCGGGCATAGCTTGGGAGAATATTCCGCACTGGTGGTTTCGGGTTCGCTGGCTTTTTCCGACGCGGTGCGGCTCGTACGACGGCGGGGGCATTTCATGCAAGAAGCTGTGCCGGTGGGAGTGGGCGGTATGTTGGCCGTCATGGGCCTTGATCTGCCGACGGTGGTGACTTTGTGCAAAGAGGCCGCCCAAGGTGAGATCGTCACTCCGGCCAACCAGAATGCTCCCGATCAGATTGTCGTGGCCGGTCACCTGGGAGCCCTGCAACGCTTGGCCGATCTGGCGAAGTCGCGGGGAGCCCGGCGAGCGGTGCCGCTTGCAGTGAGCGCTCCGTTCCACTGCCCGCTGATGAAGCCCGCCCAGGAGCGGATGCGTCCTCTCTTGGAGCAAACGGAATTTAATGACTTGCGTTTTCCCTTGATCAACAATTACGATGCACGGCGAATCGTCTCCGGTGAGGAGGCGCGGGAAGGACTGATCCATCAAATCGCCGCGATGGTTCGCTGGACGGAGAGTCTTGAGCTGATGAGGGACTTGGGGGCAACCGAGTTCGTGGAGGTGGGGCCCGGACGCGTATTGACGGGGTTGGTGCGCAGGACCTTACCGGATGTGACGGCGGTTGCGGTTGAGAAACCCGAGCAGGTGGAGACTTATGTTCAACCTCACTGAGAGAGTGGCGTTGGTAACCGGTGCCGCCCGGGGGATCGGCCGCCGGATCGCGGAGGTCCTGGAGTCAGCCGGTGCCTCGGTGGTCTTGTCCGACTACGCCGATTGGGGCGAGGAATTGGAGAAAGTTGGAGAGCGCTCCTGGGGGATCCGGTTGGACGTGACCGATTCGGCTCGGATCAAGGTCGTTGTCGGCCGAATTGTCGACCGCTTTGGCCGCCTGGATATCCTGGTAAACAACGCGGGCATCACCCGGGACGGCCTGCTGTTGAGAATGAAGGAAGACGACTGGAAGCGTGTCTTGTCGACAAATTTAGATAGTGTGTTTCTCGTGACCCGCGAGGCGGTGACGAGGATGATGAAACAGCGCTACGGGCGCATCGTAAACATCGGCTCGGTTGTGGGGTTGATGGGCAATCCGGGGCAGGCGAACTACGCGGCCAGTAAAGCGGGTGTCGTCGGCTTCACCAAGGCGGTGGCGCGAGAGATGGCCGGGAGGAACATCACGGTTAACGCGGTCGCTCCCGGGTATGTCGATACCGCGATGACCCGGGAATTGCCGGAGACTGCCAGAGAGAATCTGTTGCGCATGATCCCGTTGGGTCGGATGGGCACGGTTGATGACATCGCCTGGAGTGTCTTGTTTTTGGTTTCAGAGGAGGCGGGATATATCACGGGACATGTGCTGAATGTGAATGGTGGTATGTACATGTAGGCCGGCAACCTGCCGGTGGGTGGTTTGGAAATCGGTCAACACTTGGATGGAGTGAAAACAACATGGCAGGGAACATCGAAGAAAAGGTGAAGGAAATCATCAAGGATCAGCTGGGAGTCGATGGCGAGGTTGCCTCGGACGCCCATTTCGTCGACGATCTGGGGGCCGATTCGTTAGACACGGTCGAGCTCGTGATGAAGTTCGAAGAGGAATTCGATATCGAGATTCCTGACGAGGACGCGGAGAAGATCCAGACCGTCCAGGATGCAGTCGACTATATTAAGGCTCACCAGAGCTGAAGAAAGATTGAGGGATCGACTTTGAAGCGGCGAGTTGTCGTCACGGGCCTCGGACTGGTTTCACCGGTAGGTCACGACGTGTCTACGAGTTGGCGGGCGTTGACGGCGGGCCGGAGCGGGATTGGTCCCATCACACGATTTGACGCCACCGATTTTCCTTGCCGCATAGCAGGTGAGGTCAAGGATTTCGACCCTTTAAATTACCTGGACAAGAAGACCGTACGGAAAGTCGACCGCTTTATCACGTATGCCGTGGCGGCCGGCGACGAGGCGGGGAGAATGGCAGGTCTGGGTGACGGCAATACGGACCGCAACCGTACGGGTGTATTCATAGGTTCCGGGATTGGTGGGTTTGAAACCATCGAGCGTGAGCACCACAAGTATTTGACGGAAGGCCCCCGTAAGATCTCGCCCTTTTTCATCCCCGCGAGCATCATCAACGAGGCCGCCGGTTACGTCTCGATCCGTCTGAATGCGGCCGGTCCGAACTGCGCTACCGTGACCGCCTGTGCCGCCGGAGCCCACGCCATTGGTGAAGCTTTTAAGATCATTGAGCGCGGCGATGCGGACGTCATGGTGGCGGGGGGAGCCGAGGCGGCCATCACGCCGATGGGTGTGGGCGGGTTCGCGGCGATGAAAGCCCTGTCGACCCGCAACGAAGAACCCGAGCGGGCCAGCCGGCCGTTTGATCGCGATCGGGACGGCTTCATCATCGGAGAGGGCTCCGGCATTCTGATCTTGGAAGAACTCGAACATGCACGGCGCCGAGGGATCGAGATTCTGGCGGAGATCATCGGTTTTGGGCAGAGCGGTGACGCCTTTCACATTACGGCGCCGCCGGAGGACGGGGAAGGCGCGGCTCGGGCGATGCTGGCCGCTCTGAAGGACGCCGGCCTTTCGCCTTCCCAGATCGACTACATCAATGCGCACGGGACGAGTACTCCTGCCAATGATCCGATTGAGACCAGGGCTATCAAAGCGGTCTTTGGGGAGCATGCTTATCAGTTGGCGGTGAGTTCCACCAAGTCGATGACCGGCCATCTGTTGGGTGCCGCCGGCGGACTCGAAGCCGTGGTTACGGTTTTGGCGCTCAAAGACGGGATCATTCCCCCCACCATAAATCTTGAGAACGCGGATCCTGAGTGTGATCTCGATTATGTTCCCAATCAAGCCAGGTCTGGTGACCTGGAGGTTGCTATGTCGAACTCGTTCGGTTTCGGCGGCACCAACGTGGCGCTGGTCTTTAAGCGTTACAATAAGTAGACGCGCAGGATCAGTTTCGAGGGCTCCGGCGGCTGATACTAAAGCCCCGACCATCATGGATACGGCAAGCCACCATACGACTTTTCTCCTTTCGGCCGGAGTTTCCCCTTGGTGCACAGCCGGGTCCGAGGACCTGTTCCGGGGGCAGGGCTGAGCCTGGTTGACATTTGAGCGGCAATCCCTGAGTCGGAGACGAACGCGGCGGTAGGGAACCATGGGCGAAAAGGGTAAGAGCCAAAGGCGCAGCGATGTGGTGAAGAACTTCCTATCACTAAGGGAGCTTCGCCAAGGTGTCGTCGCCGGGCTGACGGTTCGTAATCTTCTGGTCGGCTTGCTTCTCAGCCTCGGTCTTTCGTTCTTGGTGACTGAGTTTGAGTTTCAGGCGGTTCCCCAGTACAAGGTCGGAGATATTGCCGACCGCACCATCCAAGTCCCGCGGGACGTCACGGTCAGGGATGAAGAGGCTACGCGCAGGAAACGGGAAGAAGCCAGGCTTTCCGTGCCGGCGATCTTTTCATTTGATTTTCGGGTCAACCAGAGGGTTGTGGCTGAGATCCGCATGGGTTTTGAGGACGCCAGGCAGTTGCTGACCCAGTTACGCAAGCAGTGGGAGATTCCGGAAGGCGAGCCGTTTCCTCGGGCTCGACATAACGAAGTACTAACCGAGCTGGAGCGATTTTTGCCACGCTTCAGTTACGGGAAGACGCTCGAGATTCTCTTTAAGTATCAGTTCAGCCGAGAGTTGGAAGACCAGCTGGTACAGCTCCTCTCCCAGGTGATGCGGTTTCCCGGGGTTGTGCTGAGTCGCGCCGGACTGCTGCGCTTCCAAGATCGGGGAATTGCGGTCCGCAACGTGGTCACCGGAGAAGTCGATCCGCTGACCGACTGGCTTGCCATCCGCGATGTGGCCCAGGCGCGGGAGCTCTTACGCCAGCAGGAGTATGAATTGACCTCGGTAACCCCGGCGGAACGCCGAGAGTTGCTGGCTTTTCTTGAGCGCTGGATCATCCCCAACGCGTATTTTGACGAAGAGGCGACCCGGGTGGCCGAAGAGAAGGCGATGGCTCGGGTGGATCCGGTCTTCGTCCAAATCAAACGGGGCAAGATCATCGTCAGAGCCGGAGACGAAATCACCGAGCAGGTGCTGGCTCAACTGGAGGCGCTGCAGGCCTTGCGTTCCCAAGAACGATGGGAAGCGCGGGCTCTGGGATCTTTTTTCGTCGTTTCGATTTTCCTATTTGCCTTTTGGACGCTTTTGCCGGAATCACGACGTATCCGACGGTCTCGAGCGTTTCTATTGGTAACCATGGTTTTGGTCGGTGCGGTGTTGCTCGACCGACTCTTTTTCTGGTTGGGCGGTGGGCTGGCCGACAGTCTGCAGGCACGGGTCCCGGCAGACCCGGTGAACTTCTATTGCTTTGCTCCCATAGCTCTCGGCTCGGTGCTTCTGACGCTCCTACTGGGAGTTCAGACGGCGGTCCTCTTTACCGTGGTTCACGGTGTCGCAGTAGGCCTTCTCACCCGTGATCTTTTTATGACCGTCTATGCGGTTGGGGGAGGATTGCTGGCTGCGTATGCGCTGCGACATTATCGTGATCGCTTCACGCTGATCCGGGCGGCGGGTTGGATCGGCGGAGCGAACGTTTTGATCGCTCTCGCCTTTCAGCTGATCATGCCCGGGGGATCAGTCGAGTTGTCGTCGTTCGTGATCCGAAGTCTGGGAGGGCTCCTCAGCGGCTTTCTTTCGGCGATAGCGGCGACGGTGGTACTTCCGCCGCTGGAAAGTCTGTTTGGACTGACAACCGACTTGCGGTTGCTGGAGCTTTCCAATCTGAATCACCCGCTCCTGCGGCGATTGGCCCTGGAAGCCCCGGGTACCTATCATCACAGCATTACCGTCGGGACTCTCGCCGAAGCGGGGGCCGAAGCAATCGGTGCCAACTCCTTGTTGATCCGGGTGGGTGCCTATTACCATGACGTCGGTAAGTTGAAGCACCCGGAGTATTACGTTGAGAACCAGGTTTATTCCACTAACAAGCATGAGACCCTTTCTCCCAGCATGTCGAGTCTGATCTTGGCCAGCCATGTAAAGGACGGTTTGGCGATAGCCAAGGAGCTAAAACTCGGGCCGGCTGTATCGGACCTGATCCCGCAACACCACGGTACGCGGGTGATGACGTACTTTTATCAAAAGGCAAGGGAAGCGGCTGCAGAGAGAGGTGAGGCTTTGCGGGAAGACGATTTCCGGTATCCGGGGCCGAAGCCGCAGACGAAAGAGGCGGCTATTCTTATGTTGGCCGACCAAGTGGAGGCGGCGGCTCGGACGTTGCAGGCTCCCACACCCGGTCAGATCCGCGGACTTATCGACAGGGTCGTGCAGGCAACCATTCAGGACGGGCAACTCAGCGAGTGCGATATTACGATGCGCGAGCTGAAACTGGTGGCAAGAGCCTTTGAAAGGGTCTTGACGGGCATCCATCACCATCGGATTGAATATCCGGGTTTTGAATTCCAAAAGAAACGTGAGCCGGACGAAGAACCCGAAAGTTCGGTTATTCAATAGGCAGAGAAGCCGTCGGTTCGACCGTGACCGGCTGGAGTCGTTTTGTCGACGGCTCTCCGAAGAGTTGGATCTTCAGCAGACGTGGGGAGTCATTCTGGTTGGAGACCGGAAGATCGCAGAATTGAATCGGCGCTTTCGCCACCGGTCAGGTCCGACCGATGTGCTGTCGTTCCCGACTTCCGAGGAAGACCGGAGAGTTGACCCTTATCTGGGGGATATTTTCATTTCGGTGGAAACCGCCGATCGTCAGAAGACGTCCGCTTTGGAGGACGAATTGTGCCTGTTGATCCTCCACGGAGTTTTACATCTGCTTGGCTATGACCATGAGACCGACGAAGGGGAAATGCATCGTCGGGAGGAGTGCCTGAGGGACCGGCTCGGTTTGCCGATCCGCTAACCAAGGAAGGGAGGAATGAGTTCCGAAATTGGCATAGGTATAGGTAGCAGTCTGATCCTGCTGCTGGTTTTACTCTACTTTTCCACCTTTGAATCCGCCGCTCTGAACGCTTCCCGTCTCTCCATCCGTGTGCTGGCCGAAAAGCATGAATCACCCCGCTACGCCCTGCTGGGCAGGCTGGCCGCGGATCGGAGGTTGTTCCTACTGCCGCTGCAGCTGTGCAACTTGGCCGTGCTGGTTGTGGTGACCGCCGTTTTGACGGTTACGTTGACGCGGGAGATTGGTTGGTCCTTGGCATGGTCTTTGATCCTAACCGTGGCCGTCGTTGCACCGTGTCGCTTGTTGTTGCCTCAGTACCTGGTGCAGGGTCGCGCGGCGGATATTTTGCTGGGTCTGCTTCCTACGCTTCGGCATATTTACCCTGCGCTCGCCTTCCTGGTGCGCCCACTGGTGGTCGGGCTGGGATTGACCGCTAAGCGCAGGGAGGAGGAGAACGAGCGAGACAACGGGGACGAGGAAATCACGGAAGAGGAAATCTTGGCCTATCTTGGAGTGGGGGAGGAAGAGGGCATTTTCGAGAGCTCCGAGAGTGGACTGATCCAGTCGGCTCTCGAGTTCGGCAGCACTCTGGTGCGGGAAATCATGACTCCTCGGAACGAGATCGTGGCCATTGAAGAGAACGCGACCCTGCGGCAGTTGCGTGACCTCATTGTGTCCAGCAAGCACTCCCGCATTCCCGTCTACCGGGAACAGTTGGACTTCATCGTCGGAGTGGCCTACGTGCGGAGCCTTTTGGCACATCTCGAACCGGGCCGGGAAAATGAACCCATCACGCCGTTGGTCAGCGAGGTGCTCATCATTCCCGAGACCAAGCGTGTCTACGATCTCATGAAGGAGATGCAAGCGAAGGGTGAACAGTTGGCCATAGTGATCAATGAGTACGGTACCGTCTCCGGATTGGTGACGCTGGAGGATTTGGTGGAGGAGATTGTAGGTGAGATCCGGGATGAGGATGAATCGCCGACGGAGGATATTGTCTACGAAGGGGAGGGTTCGTACATTGTACGGGGAGCAACCGAGGTTGACTTGGTGGAGTCGGTGCTGCACGTCGACTTCGGGAAACGGGAGGCGGCCACCGTCTCCGGACTGGTGGTGGAGTGCGCGGGACGGGTCCCGTCACCCGGAGAGTCGGTTCGAATCGACGGCGTCGAACTGTTTGTCCTGAGCGCCGACGGCAAGCGGATTCATACACTACGGGTCAGGGCGGCCGCCGGCGCTTCGCATTCAAGTGCCGGCGCAAGGAGCGACGTTGATGGAGGTTAAGGGAGTGAACTCGGAAGGGGGCGTGACGGAGCAAGACGAACAATGGATGCGTCGCGCCCTTCGTCTGGCTGCGCGAGGGAAGGGATTGGCAAGTCCCAATCCCATGGTGGGAGCGGTAGTAGTAAGGGATGGAAAGGTGGTCGGAGAGAGTTTCCACCGCTACGACCGGGTCTTGCACGCCGAAGTGGCGGCCCTAAAGCAGGCGGGAGAGGCGGCACGAGGAGCCGATCTGTACGTGACTCTTGAACCTTGCTGCCACGTCGGCCGTACGCCCCCATGCATCGACTGCATCATCGCGGCGGGTGTGCGAAGAGTATTTATCGCCACCGAAGACCCGAATCCCCAAGTGCGGGGCAGGGGGATAGCTTCGTTGCGTCGCGAGGGTATCGAGGTCCACGTCGGATTGCTGCGGGAGGAAGCTGTCCGGCTGAACGAAGCCTTCTTCTTTGCCATGGAGCACGGCCGTCCCTTGGTAACCTTGAAACTCGGTCTCACCCTGGACGGCAGGATTGCCGCCTGGGACGGAAGTTCGCGCTGGATCACCAGTGAAGCGTCGCGACGAAAGGTTCATCAAATGCGATTCGAAGCGGACGCCGTACTGGTGGGCATCGGCACGATTCTTGCCGATGATCCTTCCCTGGACGTACGGGGAGCCCGCCGCAAGCGGATCCAGAAAGTCGTTTTGGACAGCGGCCTTCGGACGCCCCCGGAAGCACGGCTTTTTTCCTCGCAAGATCCGGTCGTGATTTTCCATGGGCCCAACGCAGGGGGTCCGGATCGCCGACGGTTGCAGTCGCGGGCGGACCTAGTGGGGGTGAGACGGGCCCGATACGGGCTCGACTGGTGCAGGATACTTGAAGAGTTGCATCGTCGTCAGATTCGCCATGTCGTGGTGGAAGGCGGAGCCCATGTAGCCACCTCTCTCGTGGCTCACGTTCGGCCGGTACGGGTGGCTCTTTTTTACAGCCCAAAGTTCCTGGGATCGGAAGGGCTTCCGTGTATCCGGTCTCTGGGCAAGCGGCCGGTGACGGAAGCGCTTGCTCTCCAGGATGTCACGTGGAAGCGGATTGGTGAGGATTTGATGCTTACTGGAGTTCTTCGAGAAGTCGAGTGACAACCGCCTGAGGTTCGGGTAACTGCTCCAGTGGAACTGGGCTTGGCCCGGGAGGAAGATGCGGGCAAGCCCAATGCATGTCCGCCCCGTCTACGGCGGAGAACTTGGTGTCGCTGCGGTAGAGCGATCAGGTTTCCGGCTCAAGCTCAGGCGTAATCTCCCGCCAGCTCCAGGTGTTGAGAGGTAGAAGGCTCAAAGCGCGACGGACCGCTTCCTCCGAGTACACGAGGTTACTGTTTCCCCGCAGATCAAGCTGCGGACGCCCGTATCGAACAGTGGAACCGTCCTGCTCAAGCCGGGCGATCAGCAGACCTCCCGTCAGTGTTTTGTTGGCCCCCGCCAGGCGAACGGAACCTTCACCCACCACCATCACCAGACCTTCATAGTCGAAGGCACCGTCGTACTCCAATTCGCCCCGAACCACCAGGAGCCCGCAGCCGGATCCGGAGCCCGACAACCTGAAATCGCCCTCGACGACAACGAGCTTGGGAGACTCTTTCGTTCCGAGTTTGACCGGGCTGCCGGAGAGGTGCGTCGCATCGTCGGTGTATTTCACGTCGGCTGCACGGCCCAAGGCCTCGGCGAAGCGGGAGAGGAAGCTCGGGTCCAGGATTCTGCGGCTGTGAGGATCGGACCGAACCTGCTCGGTGTCGTCCCGGAGTGACGGCTGGGGGCCGAAGGGGCCTTCGGCTCCTCGGATGTTGTCATACTGATTGCCGCTGAGAGCGGTGTAGGTACTGAACAGGCTGGCGCCGGCGTCGCCCCCACTCGGGTTGTCATAAAGAAAACTGATGCCGGGCCGCTCGGGAGATCCCTCCACATCGAACGAGTTGCCGCTGAAGTGCGAGGTATTGTCGGGCCCGAGCAGGGCTACAGCCCCTCCGATCTGCAAGGACTCGTCCCTTCCCACAAACGCCTCCAGGACCGCTACGGTATTGCGGGTGTTCACGTTTCGGCCGACGGAACCCCCCAAAGGATAGACACCAACCACCCGAATGACCCAGTAGGTGATCGTGACGCTCTCGTCGGAGGCAAGAGCCGAAGCCAGCGGCGCCGGTAAGGCCGACACCAAGGCGGGGGTGGTGAGCAGTGGATTCAAACTGCTGACACCGGCCGCGCACTGGAATGCTACCAACCACGGTGTCCTATTCAAGCGAGGGATCTTCGGGCGGAGTTCCAAAGAAGCCTGGGTCAACGTCCGTTCGACCTGAGTGATCTTGGCAAAATAGCGTCCCGGGCCCATGGGCTCTCCCAGCGGTGGCGTCAGCAACCCCGTCACCTCACGAAAGCCCTGAGGGGCGGGGGGATTGGCAAAATCTACGGTTCGGGCCTCTTCCAGGGGTATGGGGTTCCGGGCCGCATAGCTGCTGGGGAGTGGGGCCCCGATTCCGACGAAATCAGGGACCCTGGTGACCTGATCGGCCGCATCGGCCAGATCTTTTCCGCGCAGTTCCGTCCGGACGACGTTGAGGCCCGCCTCAGCCAGCGTCAGTGCGGCCTGGTGACGCTCGAATTCGTCACTAATGGTCACTTGATTTATGCTGCTGGACGTCAGGGAAAGCGCTACGGCCAGAAGAATCAGCGAGATAATCAGGGCCGCCAATAGCGCCGACCCGCGCTCCTTTCGGGCGTTCCGAGGTGTGGATCCGGCACATCCTGCGAACTCGTAAAGTTGCGTGTTCCGTTGCCGGTCGCGGCGGGCGACCGGCCGCGTGAGAAATCTCCCCGTCTGTCTCATGATCGACTAGCCTCCCGTAATGGTTCACGCCGGCGGCATAATCTCCGCCGTGATTTCTCTCCAGCTCAGCATTTTGAGGGGGAGTAGGTTGACGGCCATTCGAATGCTTGCCCCCCGAAAAAAGAAATTCGAGTTTCCACTGAGAGTGAAACGCGCCGTACCGAAAGAAGGATTTCCCTCTTCATCTTCTTCGATGTTCGCAACAAACATGCCCCCTACCACCGATTTGTTGGCACCGCCGACATCGGCGACACCCTCTCCCAACACGAGGATGAGTCCGTTGAAGTTGAAGGCTCCCTGATAGCTCAGTTCGCCTCGAACGACTAAGAGGCCGCAACCGAATCCGTTACCGGAAACCCTCAGATCTCCCTCCGCCACGACCACCCAGGGTTCTTCCTTGGTGCCGAGTTGAGCGTCGCTTCCGCTCAAACTCGTCCCGTCCGGATAAACCCCGTCGGCTGCGACGCGAACGCGGCGGATAAAATCGTTCAAAAATGCCGGATTCAGTAAGTTTTGAGCATCCTCAAACTCGGAATTCCGGAGCGTTTCGGTATCGTCGCGCATCGACGGAGTCCTGCCGTATGCTCCCTCGTCTCCGACGATGTTGTTGTACTGGTTGCGGGACAGTGACTCGTAGACTGTTTGGAGCAAGCTTCCGGCGTCACCTCCTTCGGGATCATCGAAAACCGCTGAGAATCCTGCCTGGGCGTGTTCGGAATCGTGCCGATGACCTCCCCGCAAGATCTCATCCAGAGTCATTCCGCTGTGATCGTAACCGTTCAGTGTAAAGGAGTTCCCGTTGAAGAAGCTGTTCTGGGCCGGTTCTGCGTCCCTTCCCCCTATCATGAAGGGGGCCGACACGTTCAGGCTGAGATCGCGATGAAACAACGCTTCGATGACCGCGACGGCGTTCCTCAGACGCGATCCTGCAGAAGTCAGTGTTTCCTGCGGAAGGCACGGGAAAACTCCCACGGCTCGGATAAAGAACTTGGCATCGCTGTCCCTCAGAAGGTCTCCGTCCCCATCGTCGTTGTCGCTAATGCGTACAAAGTAGTGTCCCCCCTGCAACGCCACCCCGGTCCCCGGTGTAAGTAGGCCGCGCAGCTGCAAACTCCCTTTGGGTGCAGGCGGATTGTTGTAGTCCACGCTTCGGGCGTCCAGTAGGTCGACGGGGTCACGATAGGTCGATGGACCGTCGCCCACAAAGAGGGGCAAGGTGCCTTCCAGGTTGAGCAGGTCGTCGATTTCACGACCTCGCAATGCCCGTTGGGCTTCGGCGAGACCAGCCTCGGCGACCGCCAAGGCTTGCCCATGGGCGATCATGTCGTCGGCTGCGACGGTGTCTGTGGTGTTGACGAAAGCAATCCCAAGGGCCAGGACCATCATCACCATGGACAAGACCAACGCCAGAATCAGGGCGGAACCTCGTTCTGATCTCGACATGTCGACATCTCCTTAGGGAATCACCTGGGGAGTTCGGCTGCGGATAAAGACCTCCGAACGAAGACTCAGAGTGTAAGGACGTTTCATCTGAAGATCCGTTCCCTCGGTTTGCCCCGTCATCTCGATTACGACCCGGGCGATCTCGTTCGGGTCCGAGGTGATGTTGCCCTGCAAGTCCAAGAAGGTGAATTGCAGCTCACGAATGCCTCGCGCCAAGACTTCCTCACCGTAGCCGATATCCGCATAGACCAGCCGGGAACTCGGATCATGCCGGAACGTGACCACCTCGTAGATACTGTCTAGGCGACCGTCGGGATCGCCGGTGGCTTCCGCCGGGTTTCCCGACGTGCTCGGAACCGAGCCTGTGATATCGCTGTGGACGCGGATCCCGCCGTCTCCCAGAAGCTGCACAGGAGGCACGCCGAGGGCGACGATCGGCTCGTTGCCCGCTTGGCGGACGACACGGGTGATTTGGTCCATGGCGATACGCATCTGTCCCAGGAGTTCCGCTTGTTCGGACTGAGCTCGGAACCCGGCTTGAGCCTGATAGAACAGCGCCACCATCGGAGCGCTGATGATGGTTAGTACGGCCAGCGTGATGAGGGTTTCCGTCAAAGTATAGCCGGCCGTGCTTTGCGCCGGGAATGAAGCAATCTCTCTTCTAGTGCACCTGGGCATGACGCAACCTCGAAGCCTCAAGGGGAGAACTGGGTTGTCAGTGTCAAAGTCTCGGTTTGTCTCGGGTTTGCCGAATTTGGAGCGACGGTGACGACGACCTCCTTTCGTCCCGAGGAGATTTCGGTTACCCGCCAGCTAATTTGAAACTGGAGAGTTCCTTGCAACGTACCCTCCGGTACGCTCAACTCCACGGCCTCGGGTCCGTGATCTCCTGGGGCGAGTTCGGCCGGTGTGATGCCGGACTCGATTTCATTCCCATAGGCGGTACGGAGTTCCTCCAGTTTGGCTTGAGCCAAGTTGAGAGCCTTGGTGTCGTACTTGGCCAGCTCGTGTTGCTGGAGAGCGACGAGCATGAGCTGGGCCAAGGCCATCAGGCTGATGGTAAGCAGAAAAAGGGCCGCCAAGGCCTCGACGAGAGTGAAACCGGCTTCAGACCGATCCAGGACCCGGGTCCTCATGATTCACCCCCGACGGTTCTAACTTCCACCATACCCGTGCTTAGAACCTGCACCTCTACGGTTCTTCCGAAGTCGTCCACGACTCGCACGACTCCCCCGCGTGCGAAACCCCGAGGAAAGAACTCGATGACTGGGTTTGAACCTCCAGCAAAGCGTATTCCGGATTCGAGACGCTTTTCAGAACGTGGCGGATGGTCGGGGTCCTGGGGATCGATCACCTGAAACGTGCCGGCGGCTGTATTGATTCTGACTTGCAGAGCGGCTCCGCGAGTGACGGCGATCGTTCGTGCGAGGTTGAGCTCCGATGCTAACAAAACAGCGGAACTGTGCAGGCGGGTGGCGGCAAGAGACTGCTGAACCGGCGGCACAACGAACCCAAGGATCAAGACGGCCAGTGCCACCACGATCATGAGTTCAAGGAACGAGAACCCGCCGCGCCCACGCATCTTGAACGCTATTGTCGGACGCCCGCTTGTTGAGGAGAGGTGATTCAGGTCACGATCTAGGCGAAGAGGACGTCATCCATGAGTCGTTCCGGATCGGGAATGACGAAACGTCGGGTTTCCACTTTGATCAACCCTTCCTCCTGAAGATGGCTCAAGACCCGGGTGGCCGTTTCCCTGGAGATACCGACAATGTCGGACAGTTCTTTATGCGTCAACTTCATAGGGATCACGTACCCCTTCTGGGTCTTGACTCCACGCGTATGAACCAGCTGATGGAACGCCATACGAATCCGCGCGTCGGCGTTATGGAAGGTCAGCACTTCGATCTGCACCCAAGCTTCCCGGCATCGCTGGCACAGGGTTTTGAGTAGAACCGACGAAGCCTTGGGGTGCTGGATAAGAGTCTGGAATTCCCGAGCTCCCATGATGTAAAGCGTCGTAGGGAGCACGGCGGTCACGGTGGCCGGAGTTGTTCCGCCGTCGATGAGAGCCATCTCTCCGAAGTATTCTCCGGCTTCGTGAAAAGCCAGAATCATTTCCTTACCGTTGGGAAGTAAGCGGGTGACTTTCACCCGGCCTTCCCGAACGAGGTACAGATACTGCCCCGTATCTTCCTCCAAGAAAATCACATCGTTCTTCTTGTACTTACGCTCGCGGAACAAGCGTGCGATCTTTTCCAAATCATCGGCCGGCAGCTCGGCGAAGATCGGAATATTCTTCAGATAATCGGCTATCTCGGAACTCATCGTTCCTCCAATAATCGTTGGAGGTTCTTCACGTTGTACTTTTTGCCCAATGCCTCCATTAAATCGGCGATCTCCCCCGAGCGCAATAGGTTTTCCTCATATTGTGCCAAAAGCGGATCCACTGCACATCGATCGACTCCGATCTGGAGTGCCCTCTTCGCCCCGGAAAATGCCCGATAGTGGCTGAAGGCACGAACCGCCAGATATAGAAAGACTAGGTTGGGCCCCGGGATGGGTGTCAGCAGGCTCGCAAACAGGGCCAAAACGGTGTCCAGCCAGCACCAGAATCTATGCTTCTGTTGTCTGGCGGTGAGGAACGAGCGAAAAAGATTCCGAGCCTCTTCAGCTGAGAGCATGGGGGGATGAACCAGCTCGATACGCGACGCGTGCCGGAGGTTCGCACAAAGGTTTTCCTCCGGATGAAAGCGGTCCCGCATAGCGTCGTAACCCGCCCTAATACGCTCCCGCCAAGTAGCGATGGTGCCGGCTTGCGACGCGGTACTCTCTGCCGATCGGAAAGTCTCCCCGCCGGCAAACCGCCATCTACCTTCTCTGTTCGGGATCAGGATGACGATCTGTCGATAGTCTTCCCACATCATTAAGCGTTACGATTCTACTCGGAGCCGCCGCTCGGAACGTTGAAAGTACGCATTTGAGAGATGCTACGTTGTTGGGTCATGACGGGCCTGGATCTTCCCTGGAAACTTGAAAAGCTTGGGCTTGCCGCACCCGCCGGGAATCTGGGTCGACCTAGAGCCATGTCTCCACCCTCGGTCCCCTCGTGGTGCTTCGCCGGAATCCTTGCCGCTGTGCCGGCTTGGGGTTTCGTCGCCGGAACGGAAAGGTTCACGAGGTTTCCTGAAATTACCGGAAACAGATACCGGAAACACAAGCCTGTGACGATCGAGTAATAGTGCATGACGGCCGTCGTCGCAAACGTTGCGGATCCTCCGGCCCAGGAGCAGTCTTTCCCCGACAAGCGGCCAAACGCTCTCGGAGAGGCCCTCTGGGTTAATCGGTCCACGTCCAGCTCTGGGACGATCATGGGAATGCGCCAGGCGAAAAGGAAGACGACCTATGGAATCAGGAACGATCCGCCTCCGTTGGTCGCGGCGATGCGGGGAAGCGCCAAGTGTTCCCGGTGCCCACGGCCACCCCAGGATCGATACGATCAAAATCCACCGGAACCAAAAGCCTTCAGGCAGGGCTGTGACCCATTGTGTGCCGGCGGTCCAGATATGCGCGGATTCGCTGTACCGGATCGGCTGCGAAGGCGATATCTCCGATCACCGCAACCGCGTCGGCGCCGGCTGCCCACACGAGAGGAGCGCTTTCCAGCGTGATACCTCCGACGGCCACCAAAGGTTTTCTCTTATGTGAGGCCAGTCTTCGCAGTGCTTCCAGCCCTACGACCGCGTGAGCCCCCGGCTTCGTTTCCGAAGCGAAAATCGGCCCAAGCGCTACATAATCGACCGGCCGGGACTGTGCCTCCTCAAACTGGACAGTGTTGTGGGTCGAAATTCCGATCAGCACAGTTGTTCCGGCCACTTGCCTGGCGGCTTCCACCGGCAGATCTTCTTGCCCCAGGTGAACTCCCGCCGCCCGGGCGGCCAGGGCCAGGTCGAGCCGATCGTTGACGATGAGCTGAGCCTTGGTGCGACGACAGTCACGGTTGACGGCTACCAGTTCGTCGAACAAACTATGCGTCGGTAGTTTCTTTGAGCGCACCTGGAAAAGAGGGATCCCGGCCTCAAGGAAGATCCGAGCTTGGTCCCGCAGACTTCGCCCGCATTGAGTCGGTTCTGCGGTGATAGGATAAAGCGGTCCCAGCCTGAGACTTTCCATTGCTGCGGTCTCTTTTCCGTACTCCCGGCAGTTGAGTGCAAAAGTCTAGTCCGCCTTCCTCAATCGGACAAGGGAAGACGGGTTCGATTTACAAGAGGAGGTCCGCCAACTGACGGATCAAGATCACCACGATGGCGAGCGGGCAGAGATACTTGACCAGAAAGGACCAAGCTTCGCCTAGTCGAAAGCCCGGATTACTGCGTTGAATTTCCGCCACGGCGTTCGCGGTACCCCAACGCCACCCCACGAAGAGGCAAATGAACAGACCTCCAATCACCAGTGACAACTTGCCGAAAAGAAAATCCACTCGGGAGAGGAAGCCTGAGAAGAAGGACACGTAACCCTCACCCAGGGCACTAGGGACTCCTAGCAGGTAGGCGGATACACCGACGACGAGAGCCGCCCACCGCCGGCTCCAGCCCCGCTGATCGATGAAATACGCTACGACCACTTCAAGCAACGAGATGGCAGACGTCAACGCCGCGATTGCCACCAGCAGATAGAACGCGGTCCCGAAGAGCTGTCCAAACGGGATGGTGTTGAAGATATTGGGAAGCACGAGAAAGATCAGAGCGGGACCTTCGTCCGGCTTTAACCCGGGGACTGAGAACAAAGCGGGAAAGATGGCAAGGCCTGCCAGGAAAGCGACCAGCAGGTCGGAAAGACTCACGTAGAGAGCGCTTGAAGCGAGATCCTCCTTTTCGGAGAGGTAGCTACCATAGGTGATCATGGCGCCCATCCCGAGACTGAGGGAAAAAAAAGCCTGGCCCATGGCGGCCAAGACCACCGAAAAGGAAATTTTCGACAGGTCGGGCCGGAGGTAGAAATCAATGCCGCGCCAAGCCCCTTCCAAAGTCACCGATCGCAGGACCAGCAACAAGAGAATCAGCAGCAAGAACGGCATAAGAATCTTGGTGATCCGCTCGATACCGCCTTCCACGCCGCCCATAACCACCCAAATGGTTAAGGCCATGAACAGGGCGTGAAAGACGAGCGGCCAGGGGCCGGCTAAGAAACCTGTGAAAGCGGCTTGGATCTCTGCAGGGGACTCGCCGAGTCCTTCCGTCAAGGTAGTAGCCAGGTATCGAAGAGTCCAGCCCGCCACAACACTGTAGTAGCTCAAAATGACCAGGCCGGTGACGACGCCCAAGACTCCCACAAAGCGCCAGCGAGTTTGCGGGGCCAGCTTCTTGAAGGCTCCCACCGGATCGCTTCTGGCACTACGACCGATCGTCAGCTCCGCCATCATGACCGGGACGCCGAGAAGCAGTACGCAGATCAGGTAAACGAAGACAAACCCGGATCCACCATACAAGCCCACCATCATCGGAAAGCCCCAGATGTTGCCGAGCCCGATGGCCGAACCGGCCGCGGCCAATACAAAGGTCAGTTTTGACCCCCAGGTACCACGTGTGCCGACACCCGCCGAGTGCGTCAAATGAGTCCCGCCTCCTCGAGAAAATGAGTGCCGTACCTGCCTTGAACAAAGTCAGGGTGACGAATGATCTTCTGGTGTAAAGGAATGGTCGTATCGATTCCCTCGACGATGAATAGGTCGAGAGCTCGTGACATCCGGACCAAGGATTCGCCTCGATCCCTTCCGAAAGCAATCAGTTTCGCAATCAGCGAATCGTAGTGGCTCGGTACCTTCCATCCCTGGTAGGCGACCGAATCGAGTCGTATACCGGGTCCTCCCGGCGGTACGTAGGCGTTGATCAGTCCCGGAGACGGCCGAAAACTGATCGGGTTTTCCGCGTTGATTCGGCATTCGACGGCATGTCCGGAGAAATGCACATCTTTCTGGCGAAATCCCAGGGTCTCACCGGCGGCGATCAGGATCTGCGTCTTGACGATGTCGATTCCGGTCACCATTTCCGTGATCGGATGCTCCACCTGCACCCTGGTGTTCATTTCGATGAAATAGAGGGATCCGTCGCTGTCTCGGAGAAACTCGACCGTCCCGGCACTGAAATATCCGATCTGCTTCATCGCTTTGCAGACGGCGTCGCCCAGCTCTTCCCGTTGCTTGGCGGTCAGAACCGGACTCGGCGTCTCTTCAATGAGCTTCTGGTGTCGCCGTTGGATGGAACACTCCCGCTCTCCGAGATGTACGACGTTCCCATGTTCGTCCGCCAGGACCTGAAACTCGATGTGCCGCGGGTTCACCAAAAACTTTTCAACATAAACCTCCGGTGATCCAAAAGACGCACCCGCTTCGGCTCGAGCGGTTTCGAGCATACTGTCGAGCTCCTCCGCCCGTCGTACGATCCGCATGCCCCGCCCGCCGCCACCGGCGACTGCCTTGATGATCAAGGGATAACCAACCCGCTCCGCCTCGGCTCGGGCTTTACGGGGTTCCTTTTCAGGCAGAACGTTGGATCCCGGAACCACCGGTAGCCCGGCTTCCTTCATCCTCCGGCGAGCCTGGGCTTTGTCACCCATCAACTTGATCGAATCGGGAGAGGGACCGATGAACTTGATTCCGCAAGTCTCACAAACCTCGGCGAAGTACGCGCTTTCCGCCAAATAACCGTACCCCGGGTGGATCGCATCTACGTTGGCGATCTCGGCGGCGCTGATGATGCTTGGGATATTTAGGTAACTTTCATAACTACGGGCCGGGCCGACGCAGACCGCCTCGTCCGCCAGCTTCACGTGCAGGCTGTCCCGATCCACTTCCGAGTAAACTGCGACGGTGGGGACCCCCAGCTCGCGGCAGGCGTAGATGATCCGAACGGCGATCTCACCTCGGTTGGCTATCAGGATCTTGCGAAACATCATACGCGGGCTGGTTCCCTTAGGCGGATCTTGAACAGGGGCTCTCCGTACTCCACCGGTTGCCCGTTTTCCACGAGTACGGCCACGATTTCTCCTGAGACGTCGCTCTCGATTTGGTTAAAGATCTTCATTGCTTCAATGATGCAAAGGACGGTGTTCTTCGTAACAAAATCGCCCACTTTCACGAAAGGTTCGGCGTCCGGCTTGGGTGTGCTGTAAAAGGTCCCCACCAAAGGGGCTTTGAAGATATAAAGGTCTTCCTCCACCTCGGCCCTGGTGGTTGATTCGCCGGTCGCAGCGGGCAACATCTGGGACGACACTACTGCCGGGACCGTCGCTCCCGGCACCGACGGAGGCTGGAAACGGCGGACGCGCACCTTGAAGTCTCCTTGATCGATCTCCACTTCCTCAATTTGCGACCGATCGACCAACTGCAACAGTTCCTTGATCTCTTGCCAGTCCATAGATCTTGGCGTCCTCGCTTTCTCGCACAGAGCAAAGGCAAGCCGTAATTGTCTTGACTCCGAGCTTCTCAGTCAAGCGAATCGGTAATTCAGGCCGCCGGAATCGGGGGCTTCCCCCGTTCTTCCCCCTGGAATCGGTGTCGGCTCGCTGAAACCGCATGCGAAACGGAATCCGTTGGAGCTGCGCTCGCCGAGACGCCGAAAAGCAAAGAACCGTCCGCGGCAATCAAGTCGGCCCGGGCGGGATCAAGGTGAGAATGCCGGGGGGCGGAATCGAACCGCCGACACGCGGATTTTCAGTCCACTGCTCTACCGACTGAGCTACCCCGGCATGCGGGGAAGGCACAATTGTAATGAGATTCAGATAACGGCGCAAGCTGCAACAGTGGCCTGCGATGGAAGTCTGCGTCCTGGTATCACCGCTGCACACGCCCGCTTCCAGAGCCTTTGAGTAAAGCCTCCACTTCTCTTGTCCGAACGCGATTGACGTCCCCGGGGATAGAGTGTTTGAGGCAGGAGGCCGCTACTGCAAACTCCAGAGCTTCTTGATCGTTACGTCCCGACAACAAGGCGCAAATGAGACCGGCGGCGAAAGCGTCACCTCCCCCGACCCGGTCGACGATGTCCCGGATTTCATACTTGCGGCTGACCAGGAAGTCGTTACCGTTGAACATGACCGCCGACCAGTCGTTGTGATCGGCGCTGTGACTTTCCCGCAATGTCACCGCCTGTTTGCGCAAATTGGGGAACGCCTTGGTTACCCGCTCACATAAGCGGTGATACCTCTCGATATCGAGCCGACCCGACTCTACGTCTACTTCCAGCTCGATACCCAGCGATCGCTGGCAGTCCTCTTCGTTCGCGATGCCTATATCCACGTGACGAACCAGCTCCGGCATCACTTCAGTCGCCGGTTTCCCCCACTTCCAGAGTTTTTTGCGATAGTTGTAATCGCAAGAGACGGTTACGCCGAGCCTTCCGGCCGTCTCGACCGCCCGTCGGCAGCTTTCGGCCGCGGAGGCGCTTAAGGCCGGCGTAATTCCCGTGAAGTGGAACCAGTCCGCTCCTTGGAGAATGCGTTCCCAATCGAAGAGATCGGGTGATGCTTCCGCCGCCGCCGAGTGCGAACGATCATAAACCACCACCGACGGGCGCTGGTTCGCCCCGGCTTCCAGGAAGTAAACGCCCATCCGCTCGCCCGTACGGATAACATGCCGAGTGTCGACGCCGGACCGCCTGAGCTCCCCCAGGCAGGCGTCGGCAATCGGGTTGTCGGGCAAGGCCGTCACGAACGCGACCTCCATCCCGAAGTGAGCCAGCGACTGCGCCACATTCGATTCGCCGCCGCCAAACGTGGCTTCCAGCATCGGGCTTTGCAGCAAGCGTTCGTGCGAAGGAGACTTAAGGCGCAGCATAATCTCGCCGAATGTCACCACTCTAGGCATGTGTTGTACCTCCACGCTTTTGCCGAGCGCTCGCGGCGACGCTCAGCGCTTCCGCAGCTTGGCGCATGATCTTTTCCGTATTTCCTTCGGCCAGATCCTTTCGATTTGCTATCCATGTACCGGCGCAGGCCAGTACATTCGGCAGGGCAAGGTAATCGGAAAGATTCGCCGGACTGATACCGCCCGTGGGGATAAACCGCAAATCCCTCAGGGGGCCTGCCACGGCCTTCAAGAAACCCACGCCCCCGGCGGCTTCCGCCGGAAAAAACTTTGCTACGCGCAAGCCTCGAGACAGCACCTGCAGCATTTCCGAAGGTGTCACGACGCCGGGAAACACCGCCAAGCCGCAATGCATGCAGTAGTCCACGACAGCCGAGTCGAAGCCCGGCGAAACGACGAAGCGTGCTCCGAGGTCCCGAGCCTGCCGGGCCTGATCCACCGTCAGAACCGTGCCGGCTCCCACCAACAGATCGGAAAATGTCTTCGACAGTCGAGCGATAGCCTCGCCGGCCGCTCCCGTTCGGAACGTCACCTCTACACAAGGCAGTCCCGCTTCTAGTAGCGCTTCTCCCAATCTTTCCGCCTGGGCTGCCGTCTCGAGTACCGCCACTGGGAACACTCCCCAGGCTTCCAACTTGGTCGCAATTTCGTCAAACATCGTTGCCCTCAGGCACAACAGACTATCGATTTTCCGGCCGGTTGGAAAGACGGCGCTCTCGAAGAGAACGTCGCTCCAATTTGAGGGATGACGGCGGAAACGAGCATGAAGAATAGCAAGCCGAGCGGGCGGCGCCGATTACGGGAAGAGATCGAGGTCTCTCCAGGGGGCTACTTCCCGCGCAATTTGCGTAAATTGCGTGACGCGCGGGATTCCTGTGATCCGCAAAATTCGCCAAGCTTGCGTGGCTCGCGCCGTTTGCGCAACTCGTGAGCTGCGCGAGGCCGGCGCTCCAGGAGAATTTCGAAAGCCTGGGACTACGGCCGATCGGACGGCCGATATTCCCGGTCGGTGCCAGGAGCGCCGGGTGTGAGCAAGCGGACCGCTTAGCTCCGCAGGCGGTAACCCCTTGAAAAAGGCAAGACAACAAGTCGGTAAAATACGTCTCTTATGAAGGGTAAACGATGTATTGTTCCCGCCGAAGGTCCAAGAGCCGGAGGCCCGTATTCACCCGCTGTGGCGGCGGGGGGTTGGATTTTCGTGGCCGGACAGATTCCTGTGGATCCTCGTACCGGCGAAGTCGTCAGGGGCTCTATCGAGGAGCAAACGAGGCGTGTGCTGGAAAATGTCCGTCTGGTCTTGCGGCCGGCCGGCGTCGATTTGGACGCTGTGGTCCGTACCACGGTGTACCTGAGAGATCTCTCCGATTTCTCTGCGATGAACGGAGTTTATGCGGCGTTCTTCTCCACGGAGGCGCCGGCGCGCACCACCGTAGGGGTGGCCGACCTGCCGCAGGGGGTGGACATCGAAATCGACGCCATAGCCTGGTCGGGTGAATAGCCCTTGGGTTTTTGCTCTGTTACTTTGGGATTAGAGAGACACAAAAAAAGGCCGCTCGCCGGCGGCCCTTATCTATCATGAAGCCGAAGGATGGCCCCGTTTCCACCCAGCGGCACCTAGAGTAAGGGTTTACGAAACCTTTACCTCTACCCTGCGCGTCTGAGCCTCGGCGCGCTTGGGTACAACAATGGTCAGGACACCGTTCTTCAACTGAGCCTGGATCTTCTCCGTGTCGGCCGACTCCGGCAGGCTGAAGCTGCGGCTGAACTTCCCGTACCACCGCTCGGAAAGAACGGTTTCGGCTCCTTCATGCGGCGTCCCCGCCTTCTCACCGGACAGAGTCAGCACGCCGTTGTCAACCTGAATATTGAGGTCCTTTTGCTCCAAACCCGGCACTTCCACATGGAAGCGGAACTCCTTGTCGGTTTCCACAATCTCTACCGGAGGAATCGCCTCTGTGGGCCGAGTTGTCCAATCCCCAAACATCTGGAACAAGGGATCTTCGAAGATCGTGCTCACACGATCAGGAAGAAAGCGGCTCCTGCGAATCGGCATCAAGCTTGCCATGGGTGACACCTCCTTTCCTGAAACTTCCTTTGCATTTGGCGGGGCCCGCTTCTGCTCCGTCGGCCCCGCACCAAGCCTTTAGGTAAGATCGGTTATCCGCGCTGTCAAGCAAGTTCGTCGTGGAGTCTCGCCCGCATGGAAAATGTGGGGACACGCACCAATTTCGATTCTAAGCCATTGAAAGTAAGGGCTCAAAAGCGACGTCTGGTACCAATTTCTTTGAGTGGAGGAGAATTTGACTCATGCTCGGAGGAACCCCGTCCGATCGTGCCGGGCCTCTCCCACTACGACTACGCCGCCGTACCCCCGACCCGACCGGTGGCGTCCAGCAGTTTGCACGATCTGCATGGAACGTATGCCAGCTACTTCGACCGTAAACCTTTGGTTTGAGCAATAGCCAGGTTCGCCTCCGCTGGAAGGAATTGGTACCAGACGCACTTGCCGATCCTTTATTTTCAATAACTTGAGCGAGAAATCCGTGCGTGTCCCCACAATTTAGGTTGAAGGGCCTGGAACGTCCGGCGGCGCGACGCCCCAGGCGAGGAAGGCGACCGAGCATGGCGATGTCCGGGACCTTCCGGGCGGAGTGATACCATGGTCCAGCAATGCCGCGAGTGTACCTCGACAACAACGCGACCACGGCGGTAGACCGCTTGGTGCTCGAGGAAATGCAGCCTTTTTTCTTAGAGCGGTTCGGGAATCCCTCGTCGATCCACGCCTATGGGCAGGAGGCGCGCCGGGCGGTCGAAGAAGCGAGAGAGCGCGTGGCAAGCCTGATCAGCTGTGAACCTCCGGAGATCGTTTTTACTTCGGGAGGGACGGAGGCCGACAACGCGGCGGTGATCGGTGCCGCCCGAGCCCTTGGTGGTCGGGGCCGTCATATCGTCACCTGCATGGCGGAACATCCCGCCGTTTTGCGGGCCTGTGAATTCTTGGAGACGCAAGGTTACGAAGTCAGCTACCTGCAGCCCGGCACGGACGGAGCGATTTCTCCTGAAGCGGTACTTACGGCGGTGCGGGACGACACGATCCTGGTGAGCTTGATGGCGGCGAACAACGAAACCGGCGTGTTGGGGCCGATCGCGGAGGTGGGTCCGAAGCTCAAGGAACGGGGAATCGTCGTGCACACCGACGCCGTCCAGGCAATAGGGAAAGTGCCGGTTCACGTGGAAGACTGGCAGGTGGATCTGCTCTCCCTTTCCGCTCATAAGTTTCACGGCCCCAAGGGCGTAGGCGCGCTGTATGTTCGGCGTGGAACACCTCTGGCCCCATTGCTCTTGGGTGGCGGCCAGGAACGGGGACTGCGGGGCGGGACGCTGAATACTCCCGGGATCGTGGGACTGGGCAAGGCGGCGGAACTGGCCGGGCGGTACCTCCCGGAGATGGAAGGTCGGGTCAGAAGCTTACGTGACGGCTTAGAGGAAGGATTGATCAGCCGGATCGTTGACACGCAGCGTAACGGGCATCCGGAAAATCGTCTACCGCACGTTATGAATCTAAGTTTTTCAGGAGTTCACGGAGAGGCGTTGACCATCTCTCTGGACCTGCAAGGTGTCGCCGTTTCCACTGGAGCGGCCTGCCATTCCGGATCGGTGGCTCCGTCGCATGTTCTCGTCGCGATGGGACTTCCGGCCGATCGGGTGCAGGGAGCACTTCGAATCAGCCTGAGTCGGTTGACCACACCCAAGGAAATCGACACGGCCTTGGCCGTGATTCCCGGTGTGGTGCACCGGCTGCGTGAGGCGGCCGGCGTGCGCTTCTTTTAGTGCGCCGCTTTCTTGTTGGAACCGCGATGGGAAAGATCCTGCATCGGTCGGGCTTTCAAATGCTGTTCATCAGTGCGGGGGCAACGCTTTCGCCGGCCGTTGAGAGACGGCTAGGCGTCGTTTTCTGACATGTACAGTCCTACCGTCCAACGCTTGCTTGCCGGTCTCGCTCACCGGGGAAGACTTCAGTCGCCGACTGGCGCGGCCGAGAGAGAAAATCCGGTTTGCGGAGACCGCTTGCGGTTGGAACTTGAGATCACCGACGAGGTGATCGTACAGGTCGGCTACCTGGTAGAAGGCTGTACGGCGGCCGTGGTGTCGGCCGAAGCCGTTGCAGAGTGGGCGGAGGGGCGTTCCATTCGGGACGCTCGGGAGTTGCGGGTGGAGGACCTGCTGCAATACGTGGGAGGCCTCCCTTCTCACAAGTCGCATGGAGCGGTCTTGGCGGTCGAGGCTCTGCACGGAGCGTTACGCACACGTGACGAAAAAACCTGAGACTTTTGAAGTCATTCGACGTCTTTTGATGACGTCACTGTGCGGCGGGTTGTTATCCGAGTGTAAGGGTTTTTTGTCGGAATCCTTCGCGTGGGCCTCGTCCCGGTGAATCACCGGGTTCATCATAGATGGGAGGGCGGATTCGTTCCGCCCTCCCCCTTCCAGAAGTAGTGGAGGGCATCCCATTGTAGCCAATCGCCGGGACGTTCCAAAATGTGTCTCTCCAGCCTGCCCACGAGACGGGCCGCCACGGACGAGACGTCCTGGATAGGAGAGAGGAGGTCGGTTAGATCGTCTACCAGCAGGTAGTAACGACCAGTCGGCTCCGGACTGCAAACCCAGAACACGACGGCGGGACGGCAATCCAGGTAGAGGCGGGCGAGTCCCTCGGGGAAACGGCATTCGCGGCCAAGAAACTGGACCGTGAGGGTGCGGCTCATCAGCCAAGGGACGACGTCGACGGCCGTCGTTATCGTACCCCCGGAGCGGAGGATCTCTCGCAGCCGGAAGTAGCTGATCCTACCGGCTGGAAGGAACGGGTGACCGGCCGCCTGCTCGAGGAGCCGGACTCTGCGGTACCCAAAGCGGACCCAAGCCGGCGGCTGCTGCGGAATATCCTCCAGCCCCCGCAAAAGCATCCAGTGATCGAATCCAACCCGGCCTGCGTAGCAGAGAAAAAAACCCGGGCAACCCGCGTGTGCGGTAAGTGCCAGTACGCCCTTGCCGAGTCGGCGAGCCTGCTGCAGGACGGACAGATCACTTCTCTCCACAAACCGTCGCAGAAAGGACTCAGGTCGGTCGAACCAGAAGCTCTCCATTTCGTCCCGAGAAACCAGTTCAAACGAGCGTCTTACGATCTCCCGTCGGTCTCTCTCGGAGAGCTCGGGAAAGACGGCGGACAGGTTTTCCAAGGCTTTCCGGCGAGTGTCTTTCCTGGCGCGACAGCGTATCCGGGCACGGCAAACGGCCAGGCGATGAGCGATCCACGGCGGGAAGCGCGCGATCAGGGGCAAGACATGATCATATTCGGCTTCGACGACCTTCGTTCTCCAGTTCACGTCACATCCCGGTCGATCTCGTCTCCTGACGGTTCCGCCTTTCCCGGCGAAAATGGGAGCCCCAAACGGAGGTTGTGTTAGTTGATCCAGTCATGTTCCAGGCGTACCAAGCCTGTGTCGGGCCCCTCGTCGACCACCGTGAAAAAAGCCGCCTCCACCACCGCGTCATAAGCTTGAAGATAATGCTCGTCGGTGGCGTACGCGTGTACCTCGTATCTTCCCGTCAGCAACGGGCATTTCCTGAAACGAATCGTCGCGGTATAGCGACCGTCCGCCAACGCTCTGGGAAGCACTCCATCCATCGCCGTCGAGGTGGTGTACACAACGGTGTCGTCGCGCAACAGCGAAAGGCCTAGCGCCGGCGTGCCGGCAAAGCCGGGACCGAACCACCCTTCCAGTCGAACGCAAAATGTCTCTCCCGAATGGATCCGATCGACGGGTTGCATGTGCTCATCCAAAACGGTTACCGATTCAACCCGGCACCGATCATCACGGACCATCTTGTTCAGCGTAAGCACGCTTTCTGTAGCCGTCGTCCCGCGGGTTCGCGAGGAGCTCTCATATTCGGTCACCACTTCCCGGGCGGGTCCAATCCTGATCGGGTGTCCCCGCTCCAGCCACAGAGCGCGCTCGCACAGCGTTCGCACCTGGTATAGGTTATGCGAACAGAAAAGAATCGTTTTCCCCGCCTTGCGGAATGCGGCGATACGGTCGGTACATTTTTTCTGAAAGCCTTGGTCCCCGACGGCAAGCGCCTCATCGATGATCAGGATCGAAAAATCGAATCCCGTCGCTACGGCAAACCCGAGCCGCACGTACATGCCGGACGAGTACGTCTTGACGGGCTCGTCGATGAAAGGGCCAAGCTCGCTGAAAGCGACGATTTCCCCTTCTCTCTCGGCGATCTCTTCCCGAGCGAGGCCCATCAGGGCTCCCGTAAAGTAGAGATTTTCGCGGCCCGTAAAATCGGGGTGAAAGCCCACGCCTACTTCGAGCAACGCGGTGGCACGCCCTTGTACCTGTACCTCTCCTCGGGTGGGAACCGCCGTCCCGGTCAGGATCTTTAGAAGGGTGCTTTTACCCGCGCCGTTGTCCCCGATGACTCCGAAAGCTTCCCCCTCTTCCACCTCCACACTGATATTGTCCAGAGCGACGATCTCCGTATCCGGCGGACGTCCAAAGAGCAGGCCGGCCACCATGGAGCGGGGCCCATGGTAGAGGCGGTAAATCTTCGTCAAATCTTTAGTCCGGACCGCAACTCCCATATGGATCGTTCTGGACTTTAGCACAGCAAACAGGCGACAGAAGGTCCCTCCCGGTACGTTCACTCATTCGAACCGGATTCCCTGGGCGAGGGGGAGGTCGTCCGACCAATTGATGGTGACGGTCTGGCGCCGCATATAGGCGCGCCACGCGTCCGAGCCTGATTCGCGTCCACCCCCTGTCTCCTTTTCTCCACCGAAGGCACCGCCGATCTCTGCGCCACTGGTCCCCAGGTTGACGTTGGCAATTCCGCAATCGGAACCTTCGGCCGAAAGAAACCGTTCGGCCTCCTGCAAGTGCGTCGTGAAGATGGAGCTCGAAAGCCCTTGGGGCACGCCGTTATGGAGGCTGACAGCTTCTTCCAGCGTTTCATACTCCAGGACGTAGAGAATCGGTGCGAACGTCTCCTCGCAGACCAAAGGCGTCTGCACGGGCATCTTGATGATCGTAGGTTCGACGAAGTTCGGGCCGAGGTCGGGCCGGGCCTTTCCTCCCACCAAGATTTCACCGCCCTGTTCGACGGCCGACCTCACCGCCTCCATCATCGTTGTCACGGCGTGCGGGTTGATCAAAGGACCCATCAATGTGCCCTCTTCCAAGGGGTCTCCGACGCGCACCTGCCGGTAGGCTTCGACCAGGCGGGACAACAGGGTCGGAGCGATACTCCGCTGGACAATCAGGCGACGAGTCGTCGTGCATCGCTGACCTGCCGTGCCGACGGCCCCGAACAGAACGGCGCGAACGGCAAGGTCTAGGTTCGCATGCTCGGTCACGATGACGGCGTTGTTTCCCCCCAGCTCCAGAAGACTGCGTCCCAATCGGCGGGCCACGACCTCGGAGGTATGGCGACCCACCCGCACGGATCCCGTGAAACTGACTAGCGGTATCCGGCGGTCCCGCAGTAACGCCTCCCCGACCACGTCCCTGGACCCGATGATAAGGTTGAACACACCTTCCTCACCGTGATCGCGGCATACTCGATTGACGATGTTTTGGATCGCCACCGCCGTCAGCAAAGCCTGGCGTGACGGCTTCCAGATCATCGTGTCGCCGCAGACGGCGGCAACGGCGGCATTCCAGGACCACACCGCGGCTGGGAAGTTGAACGCCGTTATGACGGCGATCGGACCCAAGGGGTGCCATTGTTCGTACATACGGTGGCCGGGGCGCTCGGAAGCCATAGTCAGGCCGTAAAGCTGACGTGACAACCCCACTGCGAAGTCGCACACGTCGATCATCTCCTGGACTTCGCCGACGCCTTCGGCAAGGATCTTGCCGACTTCAAACGAAATCAGCTCGCCGAGAGGCTCTTGCAATTCTCTTAGGGCGGTTCCCAGATCTCGGATTAACCATCCCCGACGGGGAGCCGGCTTCATGCGCCACCGAAGGAATGCGGTTTGTGCTTGTTCCACGATCCACTCAAAGGCCGCATGATCCGCCGCGATAACTTCTCCTATCATGTTGCCGGTCGTAGGGTCCAGTGACGGCAGTGATTCACCGCCGTGTTCCAGCCATCGCGGACCCGCACAGGCTCCTGCGTGCGGAATTCTTATTTCCAGTCGCTCCAGTAATGTTTGCAGTCGACGCTCACGCGATTGCTCCACAAGCATCCGGTGGCCCTCCTTTCTCCTCGCTGAAGGCTGTCGATCCCGTCCCATCCAACCGGCCTGCGGCCGGCCATAGCGGCATCATAACGGAAGCCCGGGCTGGGGGAAACAGGCTTGCCGGAGAACAGCTACTGCGACAAAGTAGCTTTTACTCGGAGTTTGAGTCTTGGGAGCGGAAGGTCGCTTTCCACGGTTGCGACCGAGTTTTGGACTTCCCTAGGCGTCCTCGGCAGGATCAGCTCGTGCTGTGCGGCTTCCGAAATGCGGGTCGTGTCGTCGTTGGGATTGGCTCCCGATTATGAAGGAGAGGCACTATGACAGAGCTGCTTTGCGACACGCGGCTCGACACGGCGAATCCCTCACGTTACCAGGCTATAACTGTCTCCAATCTCCGTCGATTTCCCGAGTGGAGCCGGTTGACTCCGAACCGGCGAGAGACGATGCAGGTCGTCGCCCACGTGTTTCCGTTTCGCACCAACACCTATGTGACGCGGACGTTGATCGACTGGTCTAAGGTGCCGGACGATCCAATCTTTCGGCTGACGTTCCCCTACCCTGACGAGTCGGGTCCTGCATACGGGAAAGTCCGTCGGATAATCGAGCGAGGGCTGGACAACGCCTCTCTCGGTGCGGCGATACGGAAAATCCGCCTGCAGCTGAATCCTCATCCGGCGGGGCAGCTTTCCGACAACGTACCGATGTGGCAAGGACGGCGCCTCGAGGGGTTCAACACAAGTACCGGGAGAGGGTACTCTATTCCCCTCGCACGATCAGACCTGTCATGCCTACTGTGCCTACTGCTTTTGTTGGCCGCAGTTCGTTGATCTTCAGTAATTGAAACTCGAGGTCCAGGGGAGCGGCAGCCTGGCGGATTACCTCGTGCATCACCCGGAGGTGACCGATCTGTTGGTGACCGGGGGTGATCCATCGGCGATGAAGACGTCGAAGCTTCGCCGGCGTTTGGAACCCGTCCTGCAAGCTCGGCCGGCCGGTTTGCGTACCATCCGCATCGGTAGCAAGGCCTTGAGTTACTGGCGGTTTCGGTTTACGCACGGTAAGGGTGCCGACGAGTTGCTGCGCTCTTTGGAGGAGATCGTCGGGAAGGGTTACCACGTTGCGCTGACGGCGCATTTCAGTCACCCGGTAGAAATGGGACCGGCGGTGGTCCGAACCGCGGTGAAGCGCATCCAGTCGACCGGGGCCATCATTCGGACCCAGGCGCCTATTGTTCGGCACGTGAACGACTCCGCGGACGCATGGGCGATTTTGTGGAGAACCGCAGTCTCGATGGGAATGGTGCCGTACTACATGTTCATCCCTAGGGACACGGGACCGCGCCGGTACTTCCAGGTTCCGCCGGCTGAGGCGCATCGAGTGTTCCGCCGTGCGTTTCGGCGGGTTTCAGGTTTGGCGCGCACGGTTCGGGGACCGTCCATGTCGGCCCGCCCGGGCAAGGTTCAGCTGCTCGGTGTCAGCAAGATAGGCGGTCGCAAAGTGTTCGTCCTGCAGTTCCTGTAGGCGAGAAACCCGGCTTGGGTGGGTAAGCCGTTCTTTGCGGAATTCGACCCGAAAGCGTCCTGGCTGCACGAGCTCCGCCCCGCTTTCGGCCGGCGGCGGTTCTTTTTTGAAGACGGCGGCGAGGCGGCGGATTTCGTCTCGGGGGCGGCCTGACCCCTTCACGGCCCGATTCGAAGGCGGCCGGGCGAACGCACGTCAAAGAATCTTTCCGGATCTTGATCCCGTATCGCTCGGTCCGACCGACCTTTTGACGGGGATGCTCCCGTCCGTTCAACTGTGTGTCTCCTTGGTGATGGATTTTGAAGGTCTCCCTGGAGGGCTCTTTCGTAGCGTGGCTCGCAACGTCAGGGCCGGTTGGCGGTCGCCGTGACAAGGTCGCCGGACCCGAGGTACAAAAGAAGAGTTCTCAGTCTCCGGCACAAAGACCGCCGGCTCCGAATTTTCCGTTGTCGAACGTCGATAGGGCTCCGTTCCAAATTGCTTGCAATCGGTGGCGGAGTGCAGCAGAATCGTTCCGGTAACCGGAAGGGGACCTCTTCGAGTTTCGGGCCGTTCGGCTGTGGGTGGCAAGACGCACAACGTTTAGGAGGGCGAAACAAACTATGGAAGGTATCAGCAGACGTAATTTCCTCAATAAGTCCACGAAGTTATCGGCGGTAGCGGCCGCAGGGATATCCGCCAAGACGTGGGGGGCGCCGGCCGTGTTTTCGTCGTCAGCCAGTCCCAACGATAAGATTCACGTTGGGCTCATCGGATGCGGCGGCATGGGATGGTCCGACCTGCGCGCTTTTCTCCGCATTCCGGAAATAGAGTGCCTGGCCGTGGCGGACGTGGACGGCAGCCACAGAGACGAGGTGGTCCAGCGCGTGGCGGAGGTTCGGGGAAATCGCCCGGACGGCTACAAGGACTTCCGAGAGATTCTTGACCGAAAAGACATTCACGCCGTGATCGTGGCCACTCCCGACCACTGGCATGCTCTGCCTACGATAATGGCCTGCCAAGCCGAGAAGGACGTGTACTGCGAGAAACCTTTGGCTACCTCTATAGCGGAGGGACGGGCCATGGTCAACGCCGCCCGCAAGTACAACCGGGTGGTGCAAGTGGGGACACAGCAGCGCAGTGCGGTGCACTTTGGGGAGGCTGTCGACTTTGTGCGCTCAGGTCAGCTGGGCAACATCCGGCTGGTTCGCGCGTGGGCCTACATCGACTGGAAAGGAGGGCTGGGGAACCCGCCCGACGGGAATCCCCCACCGGAAGTTGATTATGACTTTTGGCTGGGACCGGCTCCGAAGCGGCCCTTCAATCCTGCTCGGTTCCATTTCACGTTCCGCTGGTTTTGGGATTATTCGGGTGGTCTCATGACCGACTGGGGTGCACATATGGTCGATGTCGCGATGTGGGCCATGCAAGAGGACCCCATCGGTGCCATGGCCATCGGGGGGAAGTACGGCTATCCCAGCGACATTATGGAGACCCCGGACACTCAGCAATCCATAGTTGAATTTCCCAGCTTCACGCTGATTTGGGAGCATATGATCGGTTGCGGGGTGGGTCCTTGGCAGCGGGAACACGGCGTGGAGTTTCACGGGCAAAACGGTGTTCTGGTGGTCGACCGGGGTGGTTGGCAAGTGTTTCCCGAGACGGACGCCGACGGGAAGCCTCGCACGTATCGGATGCCCGGAGTTCCGCACCGGGGTACCCAGGGGGACTTCCACTTTGCTCATGTGCAGAACTTCGTCGAGGCGGTGCGGTCACGGAAGCGGCCGACGGCCGATGTCGAGGTCGGCCACAAATCCGTCATAGCGTGCCACTTGGGCAATGTCGCGGTTCGGCTTAGGACGCAGGTCAAATGGGATCCGGCGACCGAGACCATCAGTGGGCACCCCGAGGCGGCCAAGCTGGTGGGGCGTGAGTATCGAGCTCCTTGGAAGCTGCCGCAGGTCTGAAGCGGGCGACGGATCGTTCAAGGGTTCGAGTCACTCGAAAGACTTGCCCGGCAAGTCGGATAACGCTCCGTTTTATTTTCGTGCCGGAGTACTTGCGGCGGAAGGATATGGGCAGGAGCCGAGGATAAGATCGGTACGCCGATGTTTGATCCGGAGCGCCTTCTAAGAGAGTTGGTTCGCTCTTGCTTGCGCCGGTCGGGGGTGGAGTGGGGGCAAATCTCTTCCCAACGGGCGGAGTGGCGGCTCAAGGCGGGATTGGGCTTGCCCGGTGCCAAGCCGGAAACCATGGAGCTCGCTCCTGGGGGGAGGATGCCACCCACCTCCGGACCTAAAGCCCTTGTCGGGGATGCCGCGGAACTTTCGAGCGAGAACCGACGCCGAGAAGCTATGCTGCTGGTTCGCGCGATGATTGTGGCGGCCGTCGAGCATCATCGTATAGATGTCGATGAAGAAAGTGCCCTCCTTAAGCGTATTCAACAGCTGAACCTGACGGAAGCGGACCGTCGAGTGCTGGAGCGCGAGATGAGGCAGATTCCCACGGTGGAGACGCTTTTAAGTGAGGTGCGATCTCCTGAGGAAGCACGCCGGTTTTATGCGGCGAGCATGGCGGCCGTCGGATGCGCAAACCCAACCGGCTGTGATTATCTCCATTACCTCCGCTTGCGTCTGAGGATCGACGATCGAACGGCGTCGAGGATTTGCTCTCTGTTTGGACTGGGGGACCGGGCCTTCACCCGGGGGGAAGAGAAAGGAGCCTCACCGTGACTCAGTGGTACTTGAGCTATGACGGACGACAAATTGGGCCGCTCACCGAGGAAGAGGCGCGCCGCGAAGCTGCGCGGAATCCGAAGGGTTATGCCTGGCGTCAGGGGTTTGTTGAATGGGTGCCGATTGCGAGTGTGGTTGAGCTCGGTGCCGGAGCCGGCTTCGCACCGCCTCCACCGGTGCGCGGCAGAGCCCAAGAGATCGACTTCAAAATCTTCGGGGAGGAAATGCAGTTTGTCGAGGTGGAGTTGGACCCGGGGGAGAGCGCCGTCGCCGAAGCGGGCGCCATGATGTACAAGGATCCCTCCATTCAGATGGAGACCATATTCGGCGACGGTTCCACCTCGGGTGGAGGATTCATGGACAAACTCTTAGGCGCCGGCAAACGTTTACTGACGGGCGAGAGTTTGTTCATCACGGTCTTCACGCAGCGAGGATCAGGTAAGGCCAGGGTGGCCTTCGGAGCACCGTATCCGGGAACCATCATCCCTGTGAAGCTTGCTGAAATCGGCGGGATGCTGATCTGTCAGAAGGACAGTTTTCTGGCCGCCGCACGTGGAGTTCAGATCGGGATCTACTTTCAACGGCGCATCCTTACCGGCTTGTTCGGCGGAGAGGGCTTCATCATGCAGAAGCTGGAAGGCGACGGGTGGGTTTTCGTTCACGCCGGCGGGTGTGTGGTCGAGCGCCGGCTAAACGCCGGCGAAGAGTTGCACGTCGACACCGGGTGCGTGGTTGCCTTCCAGAATGGGATCGAGTTCGATATTCAGCAGGTCGGGGGCATCAAGTCGGCCCTGTTCGGCGGAGAAGGGCTGTTTTTTGCACGGTTGGTGGGCCCGGGTAAGGTATGGTTGCAGTCTTTGCCGTTCTCGCGCCTGGCGGGACGCATGCTGCAAGCAGCTCCCCAAGCTGGCGGCAAGCGGGTTGGAGAGGGATCCGTACTCGGCGGGTTGGGTGACCTGCTCGACGGTGATCGGTACTAGCGGAGGAAGCCTTACGCCTGGGTGGCTAGGCTCCGACCTCGGCCGGGGACACCAAGAATCTGTCCAGTCCTTCTCCGGGTATCCAGAGATCGCGCTCTGCGTCAAACCAGACCGAAAGATAGCCGCAGTTTGGAATCACCAGCGGTCCATCGATCTCGGGAAACCAGGAGTGCAGAAGGACCCGCATGATAAGACCGTGGAACACCACTGCCAAGTCACCTCGGGGAAGTTGGGAGGCTTCATGTTCGATCACGCGCCGGGCGCGCTCAAGTGCCTCGCGCTTCAGCTCTCCACCGGGGAAACCGTTGTCGAGAAGCCGCGGGTCTCTCCAGAGCTTTACCGGTTCCTCACCGAAGCACTCCATAACCTCGCGGGTTGTCAGGCCCTCGGCCCGACCCACGTTCACTTCGCGGAGATCCGGAGTAGCGTAGACCGGAAGCCGGTGGGGTTCCGCCAGGATTTCGGCGGTTTGCCGAGCCCGAAGCAGGTCGCTGGACACAACTCGCCCGAGCGGTACGTCACGAAAACGTTCCGCCAGGTCATACGCCTGGGCGACACCTTCCGGACTTAAGGGCAGGTCCATTTGTCCCTGCCAGACTATCCGCCGGTTCCATTCGGTTTCACCGTGGCGGATCAACCACACGCACACCGGATTCTGCATCGGCTTCATCGACGAATCGCGCCTTCCATCGCACTTCTATGGTTCATAATCGACAATTCCGCGGGGTGCCATGAGCCCCGCTTAGTGCAATAGGATAGCAGGAGGCGTGAAGTACCAAGGCAAGGCCGGCGGAAGGCCGTGCGAATCCGTTTTCCGGGGAAGCTCCCCATGAGCTTCTTCTTATGAGCAGCCGGCGTTTCCACAACTTCGAAAGCCCAACGGTTCGGACCTGCAGTGACCTGCAACGTTTTGCCGAATCACCCACCGCGTTTTGAAGAGCGGGAACGGACGGAAAGGCGGCGGGGCCAGACTTCGCAGATCATCCGGACGACTCCCATGGTTTGTACGGCAGGTACCCCGCGCTCTGCGCGATCGGCGCGTCGCCTGAAGAAAATCTTCTACAAGCCTGATGCCGCCTGGTCTTTAGGCACTGTAGTGCGTATCCTTCTCGCCATGGATTCATCATGTTTCCGATCGTGCTGTAACTCGTGGGTTCCTCTTGGAATTCTTACGCTTGTTTTTCTCTCCGGTCCGGTTTTCGCCGCTGAGCAGTTATTCAATGGGCACGACTTGACCGGTTGGGTGGAAGTCGGAGGCCGCGGCGTCTTTACCGTCGAAAACGGGGAAATCACAGCCCGTCCGGGGGGGCTGATTCCGACCTGGCTGCGGACGGAACAGGAGTTCGACAACTTCCGTCTCCGTCTGGAGTATTTGACACCCGGCTGGTGCGAGGCCGGTCTTCTTCTGTTTGCGCCGCTCTACGGCCGGCAGTCCCAGGTCGGCTTAAAGCTCCACCTGCGCCACGACAATGCCGATGAAGGAGCCCGTTCCACGGGAGCCCTGTACGACGTCGTAGCGCCTCTTCGCCTGGCGGCCGGTCGGAGGGGTGCGTGGAACCGCCTGGAAGTCGTGTCCCGCTATCCACGCTTGACAGTCGTTTTAAACGGAATGGTTATCCAAGACGTCGACCGTGACCTCCATCCGACTCTGCGTTGGCGCCGGCGGGAAGGATTCATCGGTCTGCAGTACTTGGGTAGCCCGATCCGTTTTCGCAATCTGGAGATCGAGCGTTTGGAAGCCGGTCGCGACGAGTGGTTGGAATTGTGTAACGGGAAGGATCTGGACGGTTGGGAAGTCCGGGGTGCGGCTCCTTGGCGGGTGGACAACGGAGTCATCGCGGCCGGCGGGGGCGACGGTTATCTCATCACCCGTCGGAGCTTTTCATCCTTCGTGTTCGAGACATTTGTTCGGACCTCTCCTCAGGCGAACGGCGGGGTCTTCTTCCGCTGGGGGGACGAGAACGGTAGAGGCTACGAAGTGCAGATCTACAACGTGGAGGAGGCGACCAACCCTACGGGAAGCCTCTATGGTCTGGTCCCCGCTCCCGACTTGAGGGCGCGGGACGAAGAGTGGTTTATGCTCCAGATCGTTTCTTCCGGGGCTTCCGCACTGGTTTTCGTCAACGGACATCCGGTCGTACAGGCTCATAATCTCGAGCTTCCAGATCAGGGGAGGATTACCCTGCAGATGCACAGTCCGGGGAAGATCGAGTTCTTGCGGCCCAGGATCCGACCTTTGCATCCGGCAACCGAAGTGTCGCCGATACCTCCAAAGCCTGGCTCCTAACCGTTTCGTCCATTGCAGGCAATCATCGGGAAGACAGTCGCTCTGACCGCTACCCGGCGGAAGGAGCTGGAACCTTCGGCGTGCTAGAGTTGGGCGGGAGCGCAGCATGACGATGATAAGGATCCCTAGGAAGTGGGAGCGCTTCGCCGAGTCCGACGTGACACCCGAACGGAAGTGGTTCAATCGGAGGCGCTTTTTGACCGGTATGGGTCTAGGTGGCGGCGCCGGGTGGCTGGCGTTGGAATGGGGGGTGCCAAGTTTGGCTGGAGAAGAGGACCACTACCCGGCCGTTTGGGCCGACCGATGGAGGGATCGTCTGCCGGCGCCCCGTTCCACGGTTTTCAAAGAAGCCGGCCGGCCTGTTACCGACGAGGGTCGGTTTGAGTCGTTTAACAACTTTTACGAGTTTTCTCTAAGTAAGCGCCGTGTAAAGAGTTTGGTGAAGGATTTCCAGGTCGAGCCCTGGCGGATCGAGGTTGCGGGCGAAGTCGATCGGCCCGCGGTTTATGATCTGGACGATCTGGCTCGAGTGGCGGACTTCGAAGAACGGATTTACCGATTCCGCTGTGTTGAAGCTTGGTCGGCCGTCGTTCCGTGGACCGGATACCCTTTAAGTCGGCTGCTCGATTTCGTTGGGTTGAAACGTTCCGCCGCCTATGTTCGTTTCGTTGCGGTCTACCGTCCTTCCGAGATGCCGAACCAGACAAAGCGATCGGGGTTTCCGTGGCCTTACTACGAGGCGCTTCGGCTTGACGAGGCTCGTAATGATCTTGCGCTGCTCACGTTCGGGATGTACGGTCACCCTCTTACGAAGCAGAACGGAGCTCCGGTTCGGCTGATCCTTCCTTGGAAGTACGGGTTCAAGAGCATCAAGTCCATCGTGCGGATTGAAGTCACCAGAGACCGCCCGCGGACGTTTTGGACTGACACTTCAAAGGAGTACGGATTCTACGGCAACGTTAATCCCCGATTCGGTCATCGGCGCTGGAAGCAGGAAAGCGAGCTGTTCCTGAACACAGGGGATCGCATACCCACCCAACTTTACAACGGATACGGTGAGCAGGTGGCGGAACTCTATGATGAGAACCGGCGGGAATACTTCTTCTGAGAGAGGATCTTGGCGCCTGATGGTTCGGGGCCGCCTGCGGCCCTTAGGCCGGAGGTCGGCACGTTGGTTGTTCTGGGGCGTGCTGATCGGAGCGGGATGCTCTTCTTATACCGGGGAACCTCCCGCCGGCGAGCCGGTCGATCTGGAAAGTTGGCGTACGTTCAAGCCGTTCGTGCTGGAAGACTTGGAGGGGAACCCCAGGGCTCTACAGGATCTTTTGGGTAGAGTCACGTTGGTGGCCTTTTTCTTCCCCACCTGAAGCAGTTGCAATGCGGAGTTGCCGCATTTACAGGCTCTCTTCGAGAACTACGGAGATCAAGGGCTGAAGGTGGTCGCGGTGAACGTCATTCCGGGGCAAGACGGCATGCTCCCCCAGTGGGTCGAGGAAGGCGGATACACGTTTCCCGTTCTGCGAGGTGCAGACACTGCGGAAATCTCGGCCGAGTACCGAATGACGACCGCACCTCTCACCTTCTTGCTGGATGCCGAAGGTAAGATTCTGGAACGCTTCGAGGGCTATCAGCCCGGACGGGAACAAGAGATCGAGACGGCCGTCCGTCACGCCCTGGGGCTTGCCGCCGAGCAACGAAAAGCGGTGGGGTAAGGTGTTTCCTATGACCTATGAAGACGACTGACGGATGTTGGGCGCGGAGATAAGCTAGGTCGGGACGTCCGAGAAGGGGAGTTCGGATTTGGACCGTGCCTTTCGGCTCAACGAATCGAACTTTCCCTTCGTTCAAGAGTTCGGAGACAATCGTGAATGGTCGGTTGGCAGATCACCGTCAAGGGAATACGGCCGGCCGTTCCCCGGCCCTGCCATCTTTGGAAAATCGTCGGCAAGCGGTCCCTAGGCTTGCCCTTCGCCCGGGCGGGAAAGATACTGGAGCGGCCATTGTAGGAGAGGAGAAAGGCGCCTTGATCAAAGTCATCGTGTTCGATTTTGACGGAACTCTCTTCGATACGCGGCGTGACATCGCGGACGCCGTCAACCACGCACGCCGCAGTTACGGGCTCCGTGAGCTGACCCTGGATGAAGTGACCCCCATGGTTGGCTGGGGTGTTCGAAAACTGGCCGAGCAGGCTTTCGCCGACACCGGGATCCGAACCGAGGAAGCGCTGAAGCGGATCATGGAGTACTACGACGCCCACCCCGGGGATCGCTCGGTGCTCTATCCGGGAGTTCGAGAAACTTTGCCCAAGTTGCAGGCTACTCGGGTCATCGTCTCGAATAAGCCCGTCCATTTGATCCGCAGCATTTTGGAGGAGCATCACCTGACTCCCTATTTCGACTACGTTATCGGCGGAGACAGTTTTTCGGCGCAGAAGCCCGACCCGTTTCCGATTCGTTTCCTGCAGGCTCGATACCATGTAGGAACCCACGAAATCCTGGTGGTCGGAGATCACGCCCCCGACATCGAGATGGCACGCAGAGCCGGCTGTCCGAGCGTTTTTTGCCGGTACGGATTCTTCGGGAAGGACGAAGTCGGCGCCGACTATTCCATCGATCGATTTGCCGAGTTGGAACCACTGGTCAAACGGCTGCGAGAACAGGAAGGTTCTTCCGGCTCAGACGTCTCGTCTCCTCCTTCCACCAAACCGGTGGGATAGGGGTGTCCTGGTTTGTCTACAACGGGAAGCCGCCGGTTCGACCACCGGCCGGTATTTCGCGCCGAAGAATTATCTGAGCCGACGAAAACCAGCCAATCGGTTCGCATCCCCTGGGTCGAGTTGAGTCGGGGACGGGTACCTTGTCGTCTTCCGGCGGGTCGAAGGTACTGGAGGGATCGCTTGCAGGCACATGGATCCCATGCCGGTGGGAAAGGCCGGCCTACCTTCTCTTACCGAAAGCACCGGGGCCGAGACCGGGGATCGTTCACGCTCGTCGGGTGGAGGAATCCGAGGAACTACAAGGCATGAGAAATACAGCCTGACTGGATCATCGCCGGGCGACCGGGCTTCACACATCCTGGTCGTCTGAATCCGCTTCCAGCGGTTGAGCACTACGTTTTAGGATACCTGTCTGTCCCCGATCCCGTAACGCCGCGTCGATCAACACCAGCGCCGTCATCGCTTCAACGATCGGAACCGCCCGGGGGACGACGCAAGGGTCGTGCCGGCCCTTGGCTCGCAATTCCACGTCGTGTCCTCGTAAATCCACGGTCCGTTGCGGACGACTGACCGTCGACGTCGGCTTAAAGGCCACGCGGGCCCGAATGGGCATTCCGTTGGAAATTCCACCCTGGATGCCGCCGCTTCGGTTGGATCGCGTACGAATCAAGCCGTGCTCCAAGAAGAACTCGTCGTTGTGCTCACTGCCCCGCATTTCGACACCGCGGAAACCGGTACCGATTTCGACTCCCTTGGCTGCGGGAATCGACAGCAAGGCTTGGCCCAGTAAGGCTTCGAGCTTGTCAAAGACGGGGTCACCCCAACCCGGAGGACAGTTGCGAGCGACGACTTCTACCACTCCTCCCACGGAATCCTTTGCTTCTCGCGCCGCTTCGACGGCGTCAATCATGCGGCGGGAGACGTCGGGATCCGGGCATCGGACCAGACTTGCCTCAACCATCTCACGGCTGACGGCATCGTCCGAGAGATCACCCAAACGCACCGTGTGGATCTGGCTGACCCAGGCGACGATTTCAACGCCGTATTCCATCCGGAGCCAGGTTCGGGCGACTGCTCCGGCGGCTACCCGCGCCGCCGTTTCCCGGGCGCTGGCTCTTCCTCCTCCCGCCGAGGCCCGGCGGCCGTACTTAAAGTGGTACGTCATATCGGCGTGGGATGGACGATAAACGGTCCGCATCTCGTCGTAATCCTGGGAGCGTACGTCAAGGTTCTCCACGAGGAGGGCGATGGGAGTTCCAAGGGATTCCCCTTGTTGGACGCCGCTGAGGATGCGTACCCGGTCAGGCTCCCGGCGCTGGGTGGTCAAGCGGCTCGTACCGGGTCGTCGGCGGTCCAGCTCTTCCTGAATTAATTCCGGCCGCACCGGGACGCCGGGGGGACATCCGTCGATGACGACTCCGACGGCGGGACCGTGGCTCTCGCCCCACGTCGTAATTCGAAACAGTCGTCCAAAGCTGTTACCCGACATGATGCGTCTCCTCCACGGAGATCCGACAGCCGGCGCCTACTGGACCAGCCGCGTGGCGATCCATCCGCCCGCCAGAAACGTTCCCAGCATACTCCCCAAGTTGGCAAACGCCACCACGAGAAGAATTCTGGTGACCGCGTTGTTCCAGAAGCCTCGCAGCGACGTAATTGCGTCGGGAAGACTCTCTAGATCACCCACCTGAGGACGCTTGATGACGGCCTGCACCAGACCCGCCACCCAGCCCGCCGCCACCATGGGATTCAGGCTGGTGAGCGGTGCCGCGAGAAAAGCACTTAAGACGGTGACGGGATGACCGAAGGCGAGGGCCGCCCCAACCGCCGCCAACCCTCCGTTGACGAAAAACCAGATCCCAATGTTCTCCCACGAATTCCCGGCGTCTCCCGTGAAGAACCCGGCCGCCAGCATGGCCACAATCGCCGCCGGGATCCCCCACTGGAGCCATCGTGTCCACCGCGAAGGTTGAGGTGTCTGCTCGAGCGGTTCAAGGTTGGTGTCGGAAGCGGAAAGAGCGGCGGTCACTCCCGGTAAATGTCCCATTCCAAGGACCGCCACCACCGTTCTCCCCGGTGCCCGCCGAATCTTTTCGGCCATGTATCGATCACGCTCGTCGATCAGTACGTCCTTAACTCCGGGGAACTCTCGAGCCAAGAGTTCCATGGCGTCTCCCAAGGTCTCGTTCTGCTTCAGGGCTTCGACGGCCTCAGCGTCAAGTTCTTCCGCACTCAACACGCCCCCGAGAATTTGCACGCTCACCTTCAACCGCTCCCAGAGCCCGAAACGGTTCCAGGCCCGGCGCAAGGTGACTCGGATGTCGCGATCAACCAACTCCAGGTGGGAACCCACGTCGCGAGCCGCCTCCACCGCCTCCTGCAGTTCCGCCCCCGGCTGTACTCCGAGTTGACGTCCGATACGACGCTGGATCGATGCCATCAGGAGAGAGGTCAGCAGGAACAACGCCTTTCCTTGGCGAACGACGGCAAAGACATCGGTTCGCTTCCACTGTTCAGGATCAAGCAACGTTTGAAGGCGTTGTTCGTCTAGTTCGACACACACGGTTTCCGGTCGCTCGGTTTCGATGACTTGGCGAACTTCCTCGACGCTGCGTCGGGAGACGTGGGCGGTCCCTACCAACACAATGCGGCGCCCCTCCAATTCGAGGACGCGGGCCGTTTCCGGCAAGGAGGCCTCGGCCCCGCAGTCGGGTGCGGTGGGGAAATGACTCATTCTTCGTCCCTACCTCCTGGTCGATGCTCCATGACCCATCGTGGGTAATCCCCCGTGTATCCTACGCGCGCTTGACAGCGGCGTACGATCTCCTGCATCCGCCTCAGGTCACTTGGGCTCTTCAGTGCATTCTCTCGGGCAAAGGCTTCCGTCTTGCTCTGGTCTCCGGCCGCCGACAGTTCCAGTAGGCGGTCAACATCCGCTTCGGTCCACTGAAGCAACTCGTCCATGACTCGATTGGTTACCGTTCGGGCATGCATCCGGGAGTTCCTAATGTTGCCCGTACCCGTTACCGCATTTCCCACGGCGAACACATTAGGATAGCCTTTCACGCGACACGTCGTACGGTCTTCCAGAGCGTACAGGTCCCCCTCCATGGGAATTCCGGAAATGGGTTCCGGAACGCTGCCGATGGAAGAAACGACCAGGGGCGTTTCCACTGCAAATTCTGTGCCGCGTATCGGCCGAGCTCTTCCTCCCACCACTTCCGTCCGCTGGAAAACGAGACCGGTCAGACGGGTTCCGTCTACCAGCTTATCGATCGGGACGCTGCAAGGCTGGAATGAAAAGAGATACTTGTGGAGGGCGGTTTCGAGGACCTTGACCCGAACGCGCTCGATCTGCTCGGGCTCCAGCGCAACTTTCCCCTCCTCCAGCGGCACGAGAGGCATGTCGACCGACCGCCGGCGGTAGTACAACGTGCAGCCCTTAAGGCCGAGATCCCGCCACTCCAAGTCAAAATCCTCCAAAACCTTTGGGATTCCCTTCTTCTCCAGGGTGAAGAGGTCTACCGGACAACCTCGCCGGCGCAAAGCATGCCGCGTCGTCTCCAGCATCAGGATCTTGGCGACGTCCAGAGAAGCCAGTCCTCCGCCGATAACGACGGCGCCGTCCTCGATGCGAAATTCTCGGTCCGTGGAGGCAGCGGGGTCCTCCGTCTCGTTAAACCAGGCCACAAAAGGGTTTTGATAGCAGAAACCGCGGCCCACGTAGTCGTCGATTCCCGGCACCGGCAAAGGCCGGTCTCTCCACGCTCCTACGGCAAGAAAGACGGCACTTACCGGCCAGGAGAGAACCTCCTGCAAAGAGACGTCCCTCCCCAGACCGGTCAGCGGAACGAATTCCACGTAAGGATTCTGCATGACGGCGTCGATCGCAGCCTCCTCCTGATCCCGCTGCCGGGCATGCCACTTGGGGAGCCCCCACTCGATCTTTCCCCACGGAACGGCCGCACGTTCGAAGACGATGCTGTAAATACCTCGTTCAGACAGTCGTGAAGCCGTTTCCGCGCCGGCGACCGCGCCGCCGAAGATCACCGCTACATGTCCCCAATGGATTTGAGTCCACATATGATTTCTTAACCTACCTTGTGAGAAACGACGTGAGAATCGACTGATGTTTCGTGAGATTCAATGGAGAAACGTAGCCCCGAACCCGGGTCCGATTGTCCGGCAGAGCGCTCGCAACCTTCGTCAACGGCGCCGGCGCCGTTGAGCGAAGGGGGCCTGTGGAGGCTTGCGCGCCATTCTTCGAGCAGGGCGAGGACTCCCGGCAGCGTTTCCTCCGTCATCAATCTGCGGCGCAACTGGGAACTCCGGGGAACACCTTTCAGATAGCCTCCGTACATCCTTCTCATTTCCAGCACTCCCCGACGCTCTCCCAGCCAGGTACATTTCCGCAGCAGATGTTCTCGTATTACGTCCAAGCGTTCGTCCAGGTCCGGAGGAGCGGGGAGTGCCCGCCCCGCCAGGAACGCTTTGGCTTCCCGGAAGATCCAAGGATATCCGACGGCCCCCCGGCCGATCATGACCGCGTCGACTCCGGTGTCGCTGAACATGCGGCAGACATCCTGGGGGGTGAAAACGTCGCCGTTGCCGATGATGGGGATTCGAATCCGGTGATCTTCCTTCAGTCGTTTGAGTCGACTCCAGTCGGCTTTCCCCCGATACTGCTGAGTTCGCGTACGGGCATGGACGGTCACGGCTTGAACTCCCACGTCCTGCAGCCGGTAAATCGCTTCGTGAATCCGTATCTCCCCGTCGGACCAGCCTAGGCGGGTTTTGACGGTTACCGGCGAAGAAACGTTTCGCACCACCGCGTCGGCCAGCCGTTCCATGAGGTCAAGATCCCGTAGAGCCGCCGCCCCGGCGCCCTGGCCAATGACCTTCTTCACCGGACAGCCGAAGTTGATGTCGACTAGGTCCGGCTCAGCCTGGTCGACGATGCGGGCGGCCTTCTCCATTTGCTCCGGATCACCGCCAAAAATCTGGATCGCGGTGGGGCGCTCGCCAGGATCAATGTCCAGTTTTTGAGCCGAATCCTGCGCGCCGTGAATGAGCCCACCCGAGGAAACGAACTCCGTGACCACCAGATCGGCGCCGAAGCGTCGGCAAAGGATGCGGAACGGCGGATCGCTGACGTCCTCCATGGGAGCCAGTACCAGAGGCCTTTCGCCGAACTGCAGCGGACCGATTCGCACGACTTACGTGTCCTCCTCGACAGACCGGTTTCCCGCAACCACCTTCAAAGCGTCTGCTGTGATGTCGAAATGGGAGGCTGTCCAGACAACGTTTCCTCCCTCGAGATAAATGATTTGGGGAGATTCATGCCGGACTCCCAGGCGGTCGGCAACCAGCTCCGACAAAGGGCGGTTCTCGATTACGGAGACGAGGTATACGGGAACCGACGATACGGCGGCGAAAGTCTGGACTTCCTGCATGGCTCGAGCGCTGATGGGGCACCGTGTACTGTGTTTGAACAACAAGGCGCGGGGAGCCGACAAGGCCTGATTCAGCTCCTCAGGATCGGTGATTCTCCTTATGTGTTCCATTGCGTTGACTCCCGGTCTGGTGTCTCAAGGACCCGGTCAAACCAAACTCAAATCGTGTCTTGATGATTATAGATGCAAAGAAAAGTCCGTCCGCTGTCGGGAACCCGGCGGTCCCATCAGCTTTCGGGCGGAAAAGGTTTCCGCCAACAGACCTCCTCAACGCCCGCCTCCCGGTTCAGCCGTCTGGCCAACACGAAGAGGAAGTCCGATAAGCGGTTGAGGTAGCGGAGCCCGAGCTCGGAGACGGGTTCAGACGCCTTCAGTCGCGTGTAAGAACGTTCGGCCCGGCGGCAAACCGCGCGAGCCACGTGGCACACTGCGGCCGGGGGTGTACCCCCGGGGAGGATGAATTCTTCCAGTGGGGGAAGCGTCCGCAACCAACTCTCCATCTGTTCTTCCAGTTCATCTAAACGCCGTGGGTCCAGTAGCTCGAGGCCGGGTACGGACAGCTCCGCTCCCAGATTGAAAAGATCGTGTTGCACGGCCGCAATGCACCGGCGGACCTCCTCGGGAATCGGGCAAGCCGCCAACATTCCCAGCCAGGTGTTCAGTTCGTCGACCGTACCGCACGCCTCAATGCGAGGATGGGTCTTGGAGACACGACGACCGTCGCCCAGACCGGTTTCGCCGTCGTCCCCGGTTCTTGTTGTGATGTTGGACAAGCGCCGTCCCATAGCCGTTCCTTCCGTCCCCCCCCTTCCGGTTGCCCGACAGGGCGCCCGGCGGGCCTACAACGCCTTCCTATCATAAGCCATGTCCACGGGGCACCCTCTGCTCTTTCTCGGCCGGCTCAGGAGGATCTGCCGGGAGATCTAGACCGGTGAGGTGAACGACCTCACGCGTCGGCCGATGTGAGCCACCAGAATTCAAAGCAAACGGGACGTTCAGGAAAGAGGCGCCGCAAGGCTTCCAGGTAAATCTCCCGTTGATGCAGGTAGGCGCTCGGCAAAGGAGTCACGGGCGTCGAGGTCTTAAAGTCTACTCCCACAATTTGGGTTGCCTCCTCCAGCACGAGATCGATCACGCCGTGCCAAGCTTCGCCGCGGACGGACAGGTAGATCGGCAGTTCTTGGGCGAGGATGGTGCCCTGTTGCACACGTTCGATCAGCTTGCGTCCGGATGAATCCAAGATCTTCCCCGCAAAAAAAGCGCGGAGAATCTCTCCCGCCGGCTTTGCTGCAGCCTGGATGTGAGACGCCCCGCCCCGTCCTTCCTTTGGCACCTGATCTCCTCCCACTTCGCCGACCAGGTCGGAAAGCAGCTCGCTTCGGAAATGGGCGTGTCGGAGTCCCCGCTCCAGGTAGCCGTGGACCAAGCGACCCACTTCCAGGGCTAAATCCGGCGATTCACGGCCGGCTTCAGTGGCTGACTGTTCCCGCCAAGGGTCTTCGAGGGTCGGACGATGGAGTAAGTACGCTCCTTGCTGCCGTCGGCACGAAGACAAGCGCTCGCGCCAGTACGCCGCATAATCGGCGCCGAAAAGAGGAGCCCGGTCCGGCGAGGATCTCTTGCGACGAGGATGCAAGCTGAACGAAGCGGTCTCAAGCCGTATGACGGGGTGGGACGCCTGCTGGAGTTTCCGAGAGAGAACTTGCAGCCGTGCCTCGAAATCGGGAGGATTTTCCTCCTCGCCCGACCGGTCGGGTTCGTTTTCAACCAGCACCTCCATCCAGTTCAGGATCTTCCCTCCCTCTTCATCCAGGCGTGAAACGGGATGGATCAACACCAGGCGTTCCCGGGCCCGGGTGGCGGCGACGTAGGCGATCCGCCGGGCTTCCTCGGCGTCTTGCCGGCAGTCCTCCTCGAGGGCGGAGGCGTATCCGGAACTCTCAAACCAAATTCCGTCCCAGGAGAACTGAAATTCCCGACGTGGAACGCCCTGGTCGTCCGTCAACTCGAGCACGGATTTCCGGTGCCGCCTTCCGGTGTCGCTATCGGCCTCGTCCACCAGTTTGGGCCAATCAGCCACAATAACGACGTTACTTTCCAATCCCTTGGCTTGATGAACCGTCATGACTCTGACAGCCTGAAGAGCTTCGTCCACCAGCGAGATGTCCTCACTGAGCTGACGGAGCCAGGCCGGCTGGGCCACTTTCGCCCGTTGTTCCAAAAGCCGGTTCAGAAGCGGTTCCGGGCTGTTCAAATGCCTGGCAAATTCGCCCCAGACGCGCTCAATGCGAAGTCGAGCCGTCTCTTCGCCTTCGTCGTCCTCGCCGGAATACAGGTACGGGAAGACCAACGCCCGAACTTCCACCAACCAGTCCAGCCAAGTCTTATCGCCGCACGATTGAGCGAGTGCCCGCAAGTTCTCGAGGCGGAGACGCGCCCCCTCCGGCAGTACATCGGGCAGAGGTCGCCGAGAGTGAAGCCACCACCCTGGGTCATCTTGGGAATACAAATCCTGGATCCACGCGTCGGGAAGCGCCACCAAAGGACTTCGCAGGAGGGCCAGGTGGGCGAGACCGTCGCCGGGATGAAGTAAGGCGATCAAAAGATTCAGGCAGTCAAGCACCTCAAGCTGCACTTGAAAACTCCGGGCGCCGGCCGAGGCTACCGGAATACCCTCGTCGGCCAGACGTGGCAGGAGCGTGTCCAGTTCCACCTGCGTCCGGGCCACCACCAGGACGTCTTCCCATCGACCTCCCGCTGCCGCGTGTCGGCGGACGGTTTGCACAATTGCCTCGGCCGCCAACCTTCTGCGTTCGTCCGCCGAGAGTTTCCCCTTATCGGGCGGCTCGGCCGGCAAAGCAATCAGGGCGGTGACCGCCTCCGGGTCGCCTGATTCGCGAAACGGAGCAAGCTGCTCCCGCTTTGTCGCCAAGGGAAGGGCCTTCTCGAAAGTCCGGTTGACAAAGTCGAGAACCTGGGGGCGACTACGGAAACTGGTGACGAGATTGAATTCCTCCAGTGCGGCGCCGTGCAACCGGCGGAGACGGGTGCAGAAGCTCTGCACAGCGGCCGTGTCGGCTCCTCGAAAGCGATAGATCGACTGTTTGACGTCGCCGACGAGGAACGCCTGCGGTCCGGAGCCCGATACGACGGGGACCAGCAGCAGCTCGAGCAGCTCGAGTTGCACAGGGTCGGTGTCTTGAAATTCATCGACCAGAATGTAGCGGAGACGGGCTTGTTCCCGAGCACGGACGGACTCGTGCCGCCGAAGCAAGTGAACCGCGCGGTAAAGGATTTCGTCGAATGAAATCCGTCCGAGTTCTCCCACGGCCCTTTCCTGTCGCCAAGTCCCGTAAGCGGTCACCAACTCTCGCCATGCCCGACTGACTTCGGGTTTGTCGTCCCAAAGTGCCTGTCGGCTCACCAGCCCGAGGAGGCGGGCTCGATCCTCCAGCAATTCCCGCACGGGGGACTGAGCTTTGGAAAGAGCTTCGCTCAGCTTTTGGGAGCGTTTCCCCCACAGAGATGTCTGCTCGGAAATGAGCAAGCACCCGATCTCCCGCCAATTTACCGGTTCGGCTCCCAGCAGCGAGTGCAGGCGCCTCCCCATACGTTCCCACTTGGAACCGCCGGTCTCTTTGCAGGCCGAGCCGAGGAACGCAAGGCATTCCCTCAGTCTTAGCCTCTCATCCGGCGACGTGGGAACAGCCAGCCGGGCCAGGTTCTCGGTTAGCCAGGGACGTCCGGCGAGGGCCGTGAGCACCTCCCGCAACTCCTCTGGCTTCAGGACAAGGACCAGGTGATGAAGCCATTCCTGTCCCTGGGAAGTCGCCTCCACTCTCGTGCGCCACCAGTGGCGAAACGCAGCCTTCTCAAAGTCCTCGGTTCCCTCCGCTTCTTCCTCTCCGATGCGCAGGTCGGCGGGTAGACCTGAGGCCAGAGGATAACGCTGCAGAAGATCCAGGGCGTAGCTGTGGATTGTCGAGATCCTCAGATCCACGAGCTCGTCCGCCAGACTGAGGACGCCGCGCCGGAAATCCTCATCCGATGAAACCGCCGGCAGGCCCTTCAGATCGGCGGCCAGTTCGGCGAACAAGTCCTCCCCTTCATTGCGCAGTACTTCCTCCAGGAGGTTCAGCTCGCCGACGTCGGCAATCCGCACCAGGGAACGCAGCAGTCGATCCTGCATTTCGGCTGCCGCTTTCTGCGTGAAGGTGATCAGCACCAAGCTGGACACCGCCGCCTGTGCCGCTCGGGCGCGGCGTGTCTCATCCGGAGAGAATAGCTCCGGTGCTCCCAGCCGAAAGAGGAGACGCACGGCCCGCAAGGTCAGAGTGTGTGTTTTGCCGGTTCCGGCACCGGCCCACACGAGGGCGTGACCGTCCGTGAGGACGGCACGACGCCTGGCGTCCCAATCCGGAAGCGGAAGGGTCATAACGCACCGTCCTGTTGGGAATCGTCCACTCTCATTTCCGCCTCATCTTTTCGCTGAGCGCGACCAAAAAGGCGCTCCGGCGAGGAGCATTCCGATGAAATGTTTCCCATGCGGTTGCCGGGGCGTCTTCCGCCAGGCGGCGACAGGCTGAAGCCAACGTGCAGTAGGAGCAAGACTTGATTCGCTCAAGACCCAGATTCTTGTAGACGTCGTCGGACAGAGGTACATACACGCCGCATTCGGCGATCTCTGCCAACTGTTCCAAAAGTTCTTCAGGGGGAATCGACGCGGGTATCTCCACCTCCTGGGGACCCTCCGGCCGAAGGTAGATATACGCGAATCGTGGTTGTCGGCTCTCCTCATGCTTGCAGGACCACATCCAGGGATAGAGAACCGCCTGTGGGAAGTTGCCGGCCTGAAGTGCGTGACTGGTTTCGGGCTTAGACGGAAGGGGGTTGGCACCCGTCTTGTAGTCCAGAATCCACGATTCCGAGTCCCGCATGTCCACCCGGTCGACCACTCCCGACAAAACCCAGCCCGGCCGTCCGGGCCAGTCGACCCGAAGCTTGACTTCTAAGGCCCGCGGCAAACCGTCACCGCATTCACCTCGCTTCACGGCCTCGAAATACGACGTTACGAGGTCGAAGATCTCCCGTCGTAAGGCCTGCCGCATCGGCTCGGACAGCAGCCTCCAGCGGGGATAGAGATGTGTCAGTCGGTTTTCGTCAAGTATCTCGTCTGCGGGAAACCGAACCTCGCTGACGGGTCGAGCCTGTTGAACACAAAGTTCGACCGTCTGTTGTAGGACCAGATGAACCAGCCAACCCCGTTCCAAAGCGTTGATCTCGCCTTCCCACGGCGTCGGTTCCAGGGCTTCCGCCCTCAGCCGTACCTGTGCCCAAAAACGGAACGGACACTCGGCCAAGTGCTGCAGTTGCCCGACACTGAAACGCGCTCCCCCCGGCCGCAATGGTCCGAGGCCGAAAGGGAGTTCAAGGCGGTGTGAATGGGCCCGGTCGACCAGCCATTGAAGAACGGCTTGTTCCTGGGAATCTATGGGTACCGGCTTACACCCCAGCAAAGTTCCCCAAGCCGGGGGTAGGTAGGTGCCCCGGGCGCGGTCGGCGGACAGAAGAACTCGGGCTTGTTCCCGGGGGGCGGGCGGCATGCGGAGCCGAGCACGCGTCTGCATCTTCTCCAGCCGTCCGATTATGCGCTGAACCCAGGGGGTCGCGACTGCGGGACGCCCTTGGGAGTCGAGTTCGGGAATCACCCAGTGTACGCGTTCGGCGGAGGACAGTAGCAAAAGGAGTAGCCGCATCTCGTCCCGCAATTCCGCGCGGGTGCGCAACCAACAACCTGCGTCGTAAGCCAGCCGGGCGATGCGGCCTCGGGCTTCCTCGGGCAACAACGCGTCCTCCGGAGGGTGAAAAGGGAAGCGTTCGCTACTGAGTCCCAGAAGGATGACCCGTCGAGCTGAAATCCCTCGTACCCGCATGAACGAGCCGAAGCGCACTCCATGCCGGTCGATTTGGTCGAGCTTCTCCGTAGTTGGAATCACAGTCTTTACGAGGGCAAACAGATCCGCCGGCAGTAACCGCACGTCCCAGCCCCGCCTCTGGATCGCTTCCAGCGCCGACAGAACCTGCTCCACCGCGACCTGAACCGGCAGCCACGCCCGCCATCGCGAAAGCCAGGGAAGAGCGTCGCCGGCAGACAACGGTCTCTGCGGGTCGGGCGCGTCCACCCAGGTGGTGACGAAATCTTTCAAGAACTCGATCTCGGAAGGGCTTAGCCACCAATCCTCCAGTGGATCCCAAGAAGCGGATGATTCGTTCGGCTCCGTAGTCCGGATGGCACATACCGCAAGGAACCGTCGCCAAGCTCCCGCACCCGTCACGGCCCAGCTTCTGAGCTTACGTTCGAGGACCTGGAAATCGACGTCCCAATGTAGTCCGAGATCTTTGTTTTCGGAGAACCAGGTATAAAGCAGGTCGGCGTCACCCCGAGTCAGGTACAACTGCTCCAGCACGGCGACGGAGCGCGACAGGTGGTCGGCCGAAGACGCGAAATCCAGCACCGCCGCCGGCAGCCCAAAGTCGGCGAAGATGCGGCGGGCGGACAAATAGTAGTTTTCGATGTCGGGTGCCGCCATGAGGATCTGATGAGTAGCGAGAGTGGGGTCTTCACTAAGCCACTCTGAGATCTGGCGGGCCGCCTCCACGAGTTCGGCTTCCGTCCCCCCGGCTCGACACCACGTCACCGGCGGGATCTCAACTTCCCTCTGTGCCGGCTCGGTTAGGGCGACCGGCCAAGCCTCCCATGTTTCGGTCGAGTGCAACGATAGAAGCTTCGCCGTCGAGTTCCGCACCATGATTTCGTCTACGGTGCGCCGGGCGAAGCGGTGCCAGGGAGACAAGCCGGCTTGTGTGCCGCCCGGAATTAGGACTTCGAGCCGGGTCCACTCCCCGAGCGCCGCAACGAACTCAAGATTGACGTCGATGAAGTCATAGAAGCCGTAGACCCAGACAGGAATGGGTGATCCGCACCCCGTCATTAAATAGTCGGGAGGTTGTTGTAGCTCCCGCAACCGATCCCGTAATCGAAGCAACTGAAGCGGCTCCCACGGGGTGTCGGAAGCTTCCAGTCTCCGCCACCATTGGGCAAAGCAGACGAGAACTTGAGCGGCCAGTGGTTCGTCGCGCAGCTCTCGGGCCAGTTCCACTACTACGGACAAATCCACTGTCCCCAATCCGGCTTCAGCCAGCTCGAGGAAAGTTCCCGCCAATAGAGTAACGAACCCGGGAGAGTTACGGGCGCGAGCGAAAGCCGTTGCGCTGGAGGGCACCTGTTGTACCAACTCCAACAAACTCAGCTGTAACTCGGGAGACCAGCGTCGACCGCGGCTCATGCCGAGCTGCGAGTATAGAAGCCCGGCAAAGGAAGACAGGGGCAAAACACGGATGCCCGCTACGCAACCCTCTCCGGCTTCTTCGGCCAGACGATATCGTAGGTGCGCAGCCTGTGTGGTGGTCGACGTCAGGATCCAACCCTTGGTCAATAGTTCTTCCGTTCCTAGCGTTCGGATCCGCTCGATCAGGTACCGTTCCAGTGAAGTGAAGGTTGCACCGTCAATGATTCGCAGTCCCGTTTTGAGGAAGGTATCCGATGGCAAGGCCAAGAGTATTTCTCCAGTTAGAGTCGCTTGTCGGGAGCGGGCGGCCGGAGGCGGATTTGGCGGGGGTAGGATCGATCTCCGGGCGTACGTGAATTCACAGGTTGCGAGGTTTCACGGTGTCGGAAACCGAGCCCAGAGGAATGCAATGGGCCCCGCCGGCCTTTTCTGGGAACGCTAAGACTTTGGAACGCCCAACACCTCCACGGCCGGACGGGGCAGAAAAAAATGTCTCGTCGCCCCGGCCGATTTAGGGGGCTCAACCTTCTCAGGATCTCTTCCGCCACTGTCTCGGAAGTGTATCAGTCTCCTGCGACACCTCGGAGGTGCGCGGGCGAAGCCGCTTCAGCTAGACTCTTGGGGGCTCTTTCCAGACTTTTGGTTGCAGACCGGCGGGAGAAGAACAGTGCCGGACGGTCATTCATTGGGAGCGAAGCATATTGTGGAGAGCAAGCACACCGATCAGGCAAGTCCGGAGATAGTATTGGCGTCGGCGTCTCCTCGCCGCCGGGAATTGTTGCGGCGACTCGTCCGGGACTTTGTGGTAATCCCTCCTGAGATCGACGAAGAGGCGCTCGAAGGTACTCCCGAGCAAGTGTCGCGCGAGCTGGCCCGGCGTAAGGCGCTGGTGGTGGGTGTCGCCCGGCCGGAGGCCTACATCGTGGCGGCCGATACGGTTATCGACCTGGATGGACGGTTGCTCGGCAAGCCGCGTGACGCCGCGGACGCCTTGGCCATGCTCCGGGCGTTGGCCGGTCGTAAACATCGGGTGATCAGTGCGGTCACCGTGCGGGCCCCGCGATTTGCTCCCGGGAAGGATAAGGTGACGGAGTTCACGTCGGTGGTGACTTCCGAAGTTCGAATGAAAGCCGTCGGGGATGACGTCGTGGAGAACTATGTTGCTTCCGGTGAGCCGCTGGACAAGGCGGGCGGGTACGCCATCCAGGGAAAGGGAGCTCAACTGGTGGACGGCTTCGAAGGCTGCTATAACAACATTATTGGTTTACCCCTGTGCGAAGTCGTTCGTCTGTTGACCCTCTGTGGTTGGCCGCAACCGTTGCCTGCTGAAGCCTGCCGGGGAAAGGACGGATCGCCGTGCCCTCGGCTGGCCGAGCGAAGAACGAGCGATCGACGGTTTAGAACAATGACCCCGGGTGGCTGAAGTGGGAGGTTTCCGGGGAGGGAAGCCCTTGGAACTCCGATCGGAAGAATTGGGGGTTCTCGGCGGTGGGGTATACGGGAATGCCGGATCGCCGGGGTTCCGCGCATCGGCCGGATCGTTTCAAGGCTGCTTCGATGCGCATTTTGCCATAATTGGTGTCCGACTGAGTCTCGAAACGGCCGGCACGGAAGGGAAAGCGCGATCCAATGGAGTGAGGGGTTGGGGGAGCGAAAGCGGTTCCGGAATGCCTCGATTTCGTCGGCTTCCCGATTGAGCGTAGTTCGGAGATCCCGTAGATGACTTGAAAGCTCTTGTGACGGCGGAGAAGGAGTGCAAGTGATGCTAGAAGGTGCCATCTTCGATATGGACGGAGTGCTGCTGGACAACCTCGAATATCATCTGGAAGCCTTTCAGCGGTTGGGAGAAGAGCTGGGTCACCCAATCGCTTGGGAGGATATCCGCAAGGTGTTCGGACGAAAGACCGAGGACATGCTCCGAGTTCTGTTGAATCGCGAGCTGACGTCCGCCGAGGCGAAGGCTCTGGAGAGGCGCAAGGAAGAAATCTATCGGGAACTGATTCGCCCCACCCTTCGGGAGCACATCGTGCCCGGCTTGGAAGAGTTCCTGGAAGCGTTGTCGGAACACGGCATCCGCATGGCGATTGCGACCAGTGGGCCCCCGGAGAATGTTTCTTTGGTTACGGAGGAACTTGGTCTGGGCAAGTACTTTGAGGCCGTGGTGACCGGAGACGAAGTTACTAACGGCAAGCCGCATCCTGAAGCTTTTCTGCGGGCGGCGGAGAAGCTGCGCTTGCCGTCGGCCACGTGCGTCGTGTTTGAAGATTCTCTCTCCGGGGTGCAGGCCGCCCTGGCCGCAGGCTGCCGCTGCGTCGCCTTGACTACCAGTCACTCGGTCGAGGAATTGCGGGACCTTCGTCCCCATCGGATTGTCTCGGACTTCCGTGGCCTGGCGGTCGAGGACGTGTTGAATCTGGACCGCTTGGGCGTCCGAAATTAGCCCCGGCAAGAAACCGTCGCTATGCTAAGATCCGTCTCTCATGTGGTTTCTGGCGGGGCTGACGGCCGGCCTGCTGCTCGGTTCGATCGGTACGCTTCTGCTGGTTCTCCGGTGGGCGGTGCCCCGCTTGGAGCGCGCCTACGTGTTTCGTCCCTCAAGGGATGTTTTGCGGACTCCGGAGGATTTGAACCTTCCTTACGATCAGTGTTTCATTGACACGCCGGACGGTTGCCGCCTGGCGGCTTGGCACGTCCGACCTCCGAACCCGATAGGGTCCATAGTTTACTTCCACGGTAGTACGGGGAATCTAGGCATCCTAGTCCCGATTCTCGCGCAATTGTATCGCGGCAACTTACAAGTGCTTGCCTTCGACTACCGGGGATACGGTTTGAGTACGGGGACGCCGACGGAAGAAGGAGTGTACCTTGATGCCGAAGCGGCAGCCCGGTTCTTTCAGGCTAACTTCCGCGAAAGCGGGATCCCGGTGGTCTACTGGGGGCGTTCCCTGGGCGGATGTTTCGCGGCCGCTGCAGCCGCGCGGGTACCTCCGGACGGTCTGATTCTGGAAACCACCTTTCCCAGCAAGGCTTCCTTGGTCTCAGAGTTTGCCCAATACCGTTGGTTCCGGTGGTTTGCTCCTTGCAAGCTGGACACCCTTTCGTTTCTTAAGGACCATCCGTATCCGATTCTAGTCATTCATGGCGAAAAGGATCGGACGGTTCCGCTCCGCCAAGGACAAATCCTTTATCAGCTGCTGGATCCGCCCAAGGAGTTCTTCTGGGTTCCGGGAGCTGGACACATCGATATCCACATGGTGGACAGCGAACGCTACGTGCAACGGGTGTTGCAGTTCGTCACTTCCCTGAAGCCGCCCAGAGTGCACTGACCTCTCCTTTCGAACAAGGGAGCCGGGGAGGCGTGCGCCGAACTGAAGGACGGCCGCGTCGGCTGCCCAGGAAGCTCGGTCCAGCCGAAACGCCTGCGGCTCTTCGGGTGTGGATCCTTCGTCATATGCTGTGCCCGGTACGCCGTTTCCCGCGGACGGTGCTGGGAAAGGCTAGTCCCGCTCGACGCGGTCGACGATCCGGGGCAGGAGCTCAGTCGCGTCTCCCGTCAAGAGCAAATCGGCAAGGTTGTCCTGGGCCGTCGGGCCGAGGTTCAAGACGGCGTAGAAGGCTCCGTGTTCTTTGGCGGTGAGAGGTATTGAAGCCGCCGGATGCACTTCCAGCGTGGAGCCGACGGCCAGGACCACGTCCGCCTGGGAGGCTCCTTCCAGGCCGCGTCGAAGCTCGGTCTCAGGCAGAGGTTGGCCGAACATGACGGTGGCCGGTTTGAGCCAGTCCCCGCAAGCGGGGCACGTGGGAGGAGCGCCGGTTCGCGCGTATTTTTCGTATATAGGCTCGGGGTCGAAACGTCGACCGCACCCGATGCATTCCACCCAGTGGTTGGTTCCGTGCAGTTCGACTACACGGTCGGGCGAGTTGCCGGCCGCCTGATGCAGTCCGTCGATATTTTGGGTCACCAGAAGATGGAGACGCCCCAGGCGTTCCAGGCGGGCCAATGCAAGGTGGGCGGAGTTCGGTCGGGCACTTCGGAACGAGTCCCAGCTGCGCAGTTTGAAGTCCCAATGACGGCGGCGGGCCTCATCCGAAGTAAGGAACTCGTCAAAGTAGACGGGGCGCCAGGTCTTCCACAGACCTTGCGGTCCGCGGAAGTCGGGAATACCCGAGCCGGTGGAGATGCCGGCGCCGGTAAAAACTAGGACGTACCGTGCTCTCCTGACCCGGTCGGCCAGTTCCGCAACCTGATCACGTTCCGCCATAGCCGGTTTGTAGCGGTGCCACCTGTGCGAATTTCAGCGGACCGTCAGTTCACGCTCCCCGTCGATAGACCGAGGCGTAGATCTGGCGGAACGGAGTCACACAGAAGTTTTCGACCAACTGCTTCGAGGAGACGGGATGAGCCAGAAGGCGATCGACAAAATCGTGATTGAGCCGAAAGGCCAGACGCATAATGTCGGCTTTGCCTTCCCGGCGCTCTATGCGCAGTGCATCTGAGAAGTCGGAGTCGAAAAGGAAGATCTCACCATACTGGCGGGATCGCAGTTCGAAAGGTGTCGGAACTTTCTGCTCCCGAGCTTTCCGATAGTGGGCGGACAGCCGCCTGCGAAACTCCTCCACGTCGAAGTTGCGGACCTTATTGTTGACGCTGACCTCGATGATGAGGTCCCCGTTCTCCACATAACCGCGCAAACCGTACGTGAAGTCCAGCTCGTCTTTCGCGAACTTGATGCGATGTCCCAGGTTGTCGTGGAATCGCTTGAGCTCTTCCTCACCCTCCAAACCGGGATTCTCGGCAAGGCGCTCGCTTGTGATGTAGTACCCTGCGACGCGCTCGTACCAATCGTCGATAATTTCACCCAGAATCTGGCTTATCGTCTCCAAATCATCGCCTGAGTTTGCCATGTTCCTCCTGCCGCGCAGATTCTAGCAAGTTTCACCCGCGTAGTTTACCCGATACGTTCGGTCAGGCACCAGAGGGTACCTCATCAGGCGCTTTGCACGGCCGTGCTAGACTGAGACCACCATGTTCCGGATTCCGGGACGCTTTGTCTTCCTGTGCATGTTCACCTTGGCTGTCGGCTGCGGGCCGCGTCTTATCCCCAAACGACCTTTGCCCCGGGAACAGGTTTTGCTTTCCATCCGACTGATGGGAGAGGGAGACGTCCTGTTGCGGCAGGGGAAGGATCACCTGGCCATGCTGAAGTATTTGGAGGCGAGTCGGCTCAATCCGTATGAGGAGGTCATCTTCAATAAGCTCGCGACCGTTTACCTCCGTTTAGGAATGGTTCTCCAGGCCGACGAAGCCATCGACCGATCACTGCGTCTCAACCCGGAATACGCGTACGGTTACAACACGCGCGGAATCGTCCGACTGGCGTTTCAGGACTTCAAGGGTGCCGCTAAGTCCTTCCAGCGAGCGATTCGCCTGCGTGACGACGTCGCGGGCTTTTACATCAATCTCGGATTCTGCCTGGTGCAGCTGGGGAACGTGGAAGAGGCTGTGGCTGCTTACCGCAAGGGCTTATCGCTGAATCCGTCGATCCTTCAAACCGCCAGTGAGGTTCCTTTAGGGCTTTCTCCCGAGGAAGATCTCCCGGCAAACAAGTGCTACGAATTGGCCACGATCTTCGCCCGGCTGGGAAACATAGAGTACACGCTTCGGTTTCTCGATCGCGCCCTTAAAGCCGGTTACGTCACGGGGGAGGAGATCCTCGATGAACCCGTTTTCCGCGAGCTTGCCGAAGAGAGTGAGGAATTTCGAAGATTCTTGGCGTTTCGCGGGGTATCCTTGTACCCATGAGTTACCCTAAACTGGACGTGACAATTCCTCTTGCAGCCCCTGAACCAAACCGGTCGAAAGAGTCCCCATGGACGCCTTCAGCGAGTTGTTCGGGACTCCAGGCGGTGAAGCCGGAGGAGGCCTTGGAAGGTGGGCGACATGACGCCCCTTCTTCGGGACGGTTACGGGTTTTCAGGCTGAGCCCGGTCGTTTTCTTGATTCTTCTTCTTTTCAGCTTCCCGGTCCAGGCCTCGGAAGTGAGCGGAGTTTTCGGCTTCGCTTCTCCTGACGATCTGGAGGTACCGGACGCCCGCCTCGATTTCCGGAATCCTCAGTTGTTCGGTTTTCGTTATGAGAAAGACTTCTTGTTCATCTTGGGTCTTGAGCAGAATCTTGTGGTGGCGAGGCGCTGGTTTACGCCCGAGGACGCTTCGTCCCGTACCGGCTTTTACTACTTGGCCAACGGAGTTATCAATTTTCCGGTCGGCGACATTGTTCCCAACTTGGTAGTGGGAATCGGCTTCCAACATCAGTTCGGGGAGGGAGAGCCGGACTTGGGCACGAGCTTCCTTTCGAACTGGGGGGTGGGCGTGAAGTTCCGGGAGCTGGCGGGGCCGCTGGGATTCCGAATCGACTATCGACGCCTGGGGGTGAGAGGCGTCCAAGATGAGACGGTGACTACCCAAGAGCTGACGGTCGGCTTCCTGGTGACGTTCTGATCGGTCGGGCGGAAGCTCGTGCCGCCAGGCCGGAGTTGTGACGAGGTCTCAACCGGGGTTTTCTACATCCGGACCGACAGGACCTTGGAGACGCCCGGTTCTTCCATGGTGACCCCGTAGATTGTCGCGGCGTTCTCCATGGTTCGTTTATTGTGGGTGATGACGAGAAACTGGGTCCGGTCGCTCATTTCGCGGATGACTTGGGTGAACCGAAGAACATTGGCCTCGTCTAGAGGGGCGTCGACCTCATCCAAAATGCAAAACCTGCTGGGACGATAGAGAAAGATTCCCATCAGTAAGGCCAGAACGGTCAGGGTCTTTTCCCCACCCGACAGCAACATCACGTTCTGTAATCGCTTGCCGGGAGGTTGAGCGAAAACGTCGATGCCGGACTCCAGCACATCTTCCTCGTCCAGGAGAGTCATGCCGCAGTCGCCGCCACCGAAGAGCCGTCGGAACATCTCCTGGAAATTGCGGTTTACCGCCTCGAAAGCTTCCCGAAACCGCTCCAGGCTACGTCGATTGAGATCCTGTATGGCCCGAGTTGTATCCGCGATCGACTTTTCGATGTCTTCTCGCTGTCGAGTCAGGAAATCGTGGCGCTCCTGACATTCGTCGAACTCTTCCAGTGCCGTCATGTTGATGGGACCGAAATCCTCAAGGCGGCGGAGTAATTTTTCATAGCGTTCTTCCAATGCGGCTTCGTCGATCCCCTCGTGCGGGGCAGGTTCAACGCTCAGCTCTTCCAATGCCAGATGAAGCTGTTCCCGGCACCGTGTATCGAGATTCTCCCATTGGGTCTCAATGCGCGCCCGCTCGATCTCTATGCGGTTCCGCTTCTCCTGGAGTGAAGAGACCTCCTCCCGCAAAGCTCGCAGAGCCTTTTGGGTGACGAGGGACAATTTCCGCCTTTCCTCCAGGAGAAGGCGAGCCGACTGCTCTGTTCTCTTCAGTTCCTCCCGCTGTTGCTCCAGACGTTGCGTTTCTTCCCGAGCCTTGACCAAATCCCGTTGGAGTTGTTCCAAACGAGCTTTATCCTCCGCGGTCTTGCGGCTGAGACGGTCCAAACGCTCCTCCGTGTCCCGTCGGACTTGCGAAGCCCGCTCTCGGCTGCGTTGGAGGGAAGCGATGCGTTCCTGGAACAGCTCACCTTCCGTGCGCAGGCGATTCGCTTGTTCATGCAGTTCGTGTAAGCGCCGCTGCTGATCGTCCTGCCCTTGACGCAAAGTCTCCACGTCCACCTTGGCCTGCTCCTGCTCCCGCTCCACTTGCATCAGGCGATTGGAGGCATGATCGATTTGGGTGCGGACATCCATCAGTTCGAACTCAAGCTGCTCGGTTTCGGCGTCAAGGTTGGCCACTCTTCGTTCGAGTCGGCGGACGTCCTGATCCTTCTGTTCAATTTCGTGGCGCAGACCGAGAAGATCCTTTTCGATCTGGTGGCGTCGCCGCTGTTCGTCCTGCAGTTCCTCCCGGGCTTGTTCCAAGCGCCGGCTGCATGCTTCCTTCCGTAAGACGGCTTGCTGGTGGTCCTTGCGCCGGTTTTCGACCTTTTGCTCCAATTCCTTGCGTTGTCTCCGCAGGGCTAGGACGCCCAAGCGATTCGTACCGTTCGTGGAGCCCGATACCAGACCACGCGGGCTAAGCGACTCTCCCTGCAAAGTAATGAACGTGCTCTCCGGATAGTCATGGGCGAGATCCAGCGCCCGTTCAAGATCCGAGACAACGACGGCTTCCGCTCGGTCGGGGTGCACCCGAAGAAAGGCTTCCCGGACCTCCGGTTGCATGCGTACCAGACTGACAAGAGGTCCGAAGACGCCTTGTTCGGGTTGAGGCTCCGGCGCCGCTCGCGCCGGGAGAAAAGACCGACCGAAGCCGTTGCTACTGCGAAGGCCGAGAAACGCACACTTTCCCGACTTAAGCCCCCGGATCTCGCTGACGGCCCGAATTCCTTCCTCGAGGTTCTCGACCAGGATGTATTCCAGCTCCTCGTCCAAGAACTCCTCCACCAGACGTTCAAAACGAGGCTCGGTTTCAATGGCGTCGGCCAACGTCCCGGAGACGGCGACCGAACCGCTTCGGGTCAAATATTGAAGAGCCTTCTTCACGCCTTCACTGTAGGTGGATCGGCCGACTTCCAGCTCCTGTATGGAGTGCAGGCGCTCGCTGAGAGCGACAACCTGATCTCGAAGCAGGTTCTCTTCGGCCCCCGCCTCGTCGGCCTTTGCTTGAAGAGATGCGATCTCCGACATTTTCTTTGCAATGGCCGCGTCCAGCTCCCGCAACTGAGACTCCAGAGCCGCCGACTCGCTCTGCTTGGCCTCGAACTCGCGTTGAGCTTGGGATACGTGCTCCTGAGTTCGCCTTCGCTCGTCCAGAAGCCGCTCCAGCTCGGCTTCCAGCCGCCGCTCCCGCTGTGTGGCTTGTTCCCGAAGATTGCGCAAGGAGGCGGTCTCGGCGGCGGTGTTCATCAGCTTTTGCCGCAGCGTTTCCAGTCGTTCCTCCGAATTCCGAACTTGTTTCTTGATCTCGTCTTCCGCCTGTTCGAGTTCTCCGAGCTCCTCGGCCAGGGTTTCCGAACGCTGCCGCAATTCCGCCGCCTGACGGCCATACGTCTCAATCTCTTCTTGCACCCGGCGGAGAGACTCGTCCAGTTTTCGGCGTTCGACTCCGGCTGCCTCCAGTTCCCGCTCCAGACGTTCTATTTGCTGGAGAGAGAAGAAAATGGTGTTCTGTGCTTTTTCCAGGCCCAGTTGGGTTGCCGCCTTCCGTTCGACGAGGTGCTCCAAGGCGGTCTCGGCTTCCTGCTGCGCCGCCTGTTCTCTTTGGGCAGTCTCCTCCGCCTCCTTGAGACGCCGGCGTGCTTCTCGTTCCGCTTCCGATGCCTTTTCCAGCTCTTCCGCCAGTTGACGTCGCTCGACCGAGAGCCGCTCCGCTTCCCGCCGCGTACGCACGCGGACGACGGCGCGAAATTCGTCCTGCAACTCCTTAAACTGCCTGGCCTTGCCGGCTTGGCGCTTCAAGCTGCGAAGTTGGCGTTCCACTTCTACGATGATGTCGTTGACGCGTACCAGATTCTGCTGCGCCAGTTCGAGCTTCATCTCGGCGTTGCGCCGGCGGCTTTTGTAGCCGGTGATCTGTGCGGCCTCTTCAATGACTGCTCGTCGATCAAGGGGACGCGAATTGAGGAACTCCTCAATACTCCCTTGGGCGATCATGGCGTATCCGGTGAAACCGAGGCCTGTCTGCTCCAGAAGATTGTGAAGATCGCTCAGGCGTGTGCGTCTGCCGTTCAGGTAGTAAGCTCCCTCCCCGGAACGGTAGAGTTTCCGGGCGATCGTCACCTCGTCGGCAGGCAATCCCAGCTCCTCCATTAACCGGGAGCTCCCGTCTTCGGGTTCGAACGTGATGACAACCTCCGCCATTCCTGCCGCCTTCCGCCGTCGGGTCCCGGAGAAAATGAAATCGTCCATTCGTTGGCCGCGAAGACTGCGGGCTGTCTGCAGGCCGAGTACCCAACCGACGGCGTCGGAAAGGTTGGACTTCCCGCAGCCGTTGGGTCCAACGACTACGGTTATCCCTGGAGGAAACAGCAGCTGCACTGGGTCCGCAAACGACTTAAAGCCGGCGATCTGGAGCGATTTGAGTCGGAGCATTGCCTCACCGTCATCCATCGAGAGAGTCTTTCTGTCGAACGACTGCACTGACCGGGAATAGTCTACTCCGCCCCCCTGATAGGAAGGCCGGGAACCCTCGGGATACGGTCAACAAAGGCGCAGTATGCTTTATACTTCTAAATTGGTGTTTGAAGATTGCCCGTGTTCTGTGTTTTCCCGAAGGTAGGAGGCGAGCCGGAACATGGGACCGAACTCCGCAGGTTGAGGTGAAACGAATGGAGAGGGGAACGGGGGCGGTCTTGGCCGCCCTTCTGTGGCTTGGTTCTTCCCTTGTGGGTTGGGCTCAGGCCGGCGAGTTCTTTCCGCTGGAAGACGTGCGTCCCGGGTTGAAAGGCGTGGGCAAGACGGTTTTCCAGGGGACGGAAGTCCAAACCTTCGACGTCGAGATCTTAGGCGTGTTGGAGAAGGTTGGTCCGAATCAGAGCCTGGTTCTGGCCAAGTTGTCCGGTGACAAGGTCAATCAATACGGGGTCTGCGCAGGCATGAGCGGCAGCCCGGTTTACTTGGACGGACGACTTCTCGGTGCCGTGGCCTACGCGTTCTCTTTCGCCACCGAGCCCATCGCCGGGATAACCCCGGTTGGCGACATGATCGACGCTTTC